>Ga0255193_1000037_pt1 | contig 37255 bp, 35 predicted proteins | sample Miss_Yuk_RepA_8h_FD_189937 | JGI IMG/M metagenome (GOLD analysis project Ga0255193, IMG submission 189937) | Freshwater microbial communities from Mississippi River, Louisiana, United States - Miss_Yuk_RepA_8h | ecosystem: Environmental > Aquatic > Freshwater > River | place: USA: Louisiana...
GATAGGGACCGAACTGTCTCACGACGTTCTGAACCCAGCTCGCGTACCGCTTTAATGGGCGAACAGCCCAACCCTTGGGACCTGCTTCAGCCCCAGGATGCGATGAGCCGACATCGAGGTGCCAAACCTTTCCGTCGATATGGACTCTTGGGAAAGATTAGCCTGTTATCCCCGGCGTACCTTTTATCCGTTGAGCGACCACGCTTCCACAAGCAATGGCCGGGTCACTATGTCCTACTTTCGTACCTGCTTGACCTGTCAGTCTCGCAGTCAAGCTCCCTTGTGTCATTACACTCGCCGACTGATTACCAACCAGTCTGAGGGAACCTTTGAGCGCCTCCGTTACAATTTAGGAGGCGACCGCCCCAGTCAAACTACCCGCCTGGCACTGTTCCTGATCCAGATTATGGATCGAGGTTAGAGCTCCAAACTGAACAGGGTGGTATTTCACTAATGACTCCACGCGAACTAGCGCTCGCGCTTCACAGTCTCCCACCTAAGCTACACAGTTAAGGTCGAAGCTCAACACCAAGTTATAGTAAAGGTGCACGGGGTCTTTCCGTCCTTCCGCAGCAAACGAGCATCTTTACTCGTACTTCAATTTCGCCGGGTCTATGGTTGAGACAGCGGGGAAGTCGTTACGCCATTCGTGCAGGTCGGAACTTACCCGACAAGGAATTTCGCTACCTTAGGACCGTTATAGTTACGGCCGCCATTCACTGGGGCTTAGATTCACAGCTTCGCCTTACGGCTAACCGTTCCTCGTGACCTTCCAGCATTGGGCAGGCGTCACAGCGTATACATCGCCTTGCGGCTTGGCACGCTGCTGTGTTTTTGTTAAACAGTCGCTACCCCCTGCTCTGTGCCACCCTTTCTAGCTCGAGGACGCGAAGTCCTATTACCAAAAAGGGTCCTCCTTCTTCCGAAGTTACGGAGGCATTTTGCCGAGTTCCTTAACCATAGTTCTCCCGATCGCCTTAGTATTCTCTACTCGCCCACCTGAGTCGGTTTGGGGTACGGGCGCCGTGTCAACTCGCTGCTGGGCTTTTCTCGACAGTGTGGGATCAATGACTTCTCTCAAAAGAGATCGGCATCGCGTCTCGGAGTTAATGTCACCAACTCTCATCGGCAACCTCCTACACGCTTACCCGGGGACTACCATCGCCCCGGATCATCTACCCTCCTGTGTCCCCCTTCAACTACCCGCAAACAAAGCCGTGGGTTCGCCCGAAGGCAGCCCCCACTTTTTCGTTCTTGGGCTTGACGTGTACACGGCGGTACTGGAATATCAACCAGTTGTGCATCGGATACGCCTCGCGGCCTCTCCTTAGCTCCCGACTTACCCTGGGAGGATTAGCCTTCCCCAGGAAACCTTGGGCTTTCGGCGGAGGGGTTTCTCACCCCTCTCTCGCTACTCATGCCTACATTCTCACTTGATGCCGCTCCACGTCGGGTTCTCCCGCCGCTTCACTGCTGCATCAACGCTCCTCTACCACTGCATCATCACGAATGACGATGCAATCCATATCTTCGGCTCAGGACTTGAGCCCCGTTATATTGTCCGCGCAAAACCACTCGACCAGTGAGCTGTTACGCACTCTTTTAAGGGTGGCTGCTTCTAAGCCAACCTCCTGGCTGTCTATGCGGTTTCACATCGTTTTCCACTTAGTCCTGAATTAGGGGCCTTAGATGATGATCTGGGCTGTTTCCCTTTCGACCAACGAAGCTCATCCCCCGTGGTCTCACTGCCATGCTCTGGAGTACCGTAATTCGGAGTTTGGCTGGGGTCGGTAAGCTTGTAGGCCCCCTAACCCATCCAGTGCTCTACCTCCGGTACTGAACGCATGACGCTGCACCTAAATGCATTTCGAGGAGAACCAGCTATCGCCAAGTTTGATTGGTCTTTCGCCCCTTACCACAGGTCATCACCGCCATTTTCAACTGACGTGTGTTCGGTCCTCCACGGGGTCTTACCCCCGCTTCAACCTGCCCATGGCAAGATCACTTGGCTTCGGGTCTACAGCATGCGACTAAACGCCCTATTCAGACTCGCTTTCGCTCCGGCTACCCCTCACGGGTTAACCTCGCCACATACCGTAACTCGTAGGCTCATTCTTCAAAAGGCACGCCATCGAGGCTGCACCGCGAACGGTACAACGACTCTCTGACTGTTTGTAAACCAACGGTTTCAGGTACTATTTCACTCCCCTCCCGGGGTTCTTTTCACCTTTCCCTCACGGTACTGGTTCACTATCGGTCGCCAATAAATACTTAGACTTATGGGGTGGTCCCCACAGATTCATGCCAGATTGCTCGGATCCGGCATTACTTGGGATTGGACTCGAAGGCTGCATAAGTTTCGAATACGGGGCTCTTACCCACTGTGGCTTGTCTTCCCAGACAATTCTTCTACCTAGCAACTTTGTAACTTCGCGACACTTCTGATGCAGTGTCTAGTCGTCCCTCGACACCGTACTGGCAACGCCATCAGGCTATTGCGCCAGCACGGTTTAGTCTCTTCCCTTTTCGCTCGCCGCTACTAAGGGAGTCGCGTTTGCTTTTCATTCCTCGGGGTACTGAGATGTTTCAATTCTCCCGGTTCCCTCCACTGAAGCTATGTATTCACTTCAGAGTTGCACCCCATGACGGGTGCAGAGTTTCCTCATTCGGACATTTACGGGTCAAAGCCTGATAGACGGCTCACCGTAACTTTTCGCAGTCATCCACGTCCTTCTTCGGTTATTGGCGCCAAGGCATTCACCGTTGGCTCTTTGTAGCTTGGAATTAATGTTAATAATTTAATTATTAGATGCTCGTGCTTGCTCTGAAATTCTCAAGGTGCGAATGTAAACGACAAATCGTTACTGAGAGAGGATGAACTTGTTAGCAACAAGTGGTCATCGTCATCGCTGAGGGATTGCTCCCTCAAAACGAAAGAGAAGATTATGTCGACCACTGATCTTTTGTAAGGAGGTAATCCTGCGACTTACAAATATCTTGCGATTGACACGACAGTGCATTAACTAGAAACGAAACAAGAAACGAAAACGAATGTCTTCGAGTTCTTGAGTCGACTCCTTAGAAAGGAGGTGATCCAGCCGCACCTTCCGGTACGGCTACCTTGTTACGACTTCACCCCAATCACCGACCCCACCTTAGACGGCTCCTTCCTTGCGGTTAGGCCACCGGCTTTGGGTGTTGCCGACTTTCGTGGTGTGACGGGCGGTGTGTACAAGGCCCGGGAACGTATTCACCCCGGCGTGCTGATCCGGGATTACTAGCAACTCCAGCTTCATGAAGTCGAGTTGCAGACTTCAATTCGAACTGAGACCGACTTTACGGGATTAGCTAACTCTCGCGAGCAGGCAACCCTTTGTATCGGCCATTGTAGCGTGTTTGCAGCCCTAGACATAAGGGGCATGAGGACTTGACGTCATCCCCACCTTCCTCCGAGTTAACCCCGGCAGTCTCCAATGAGTCCCCAACATAACTTGCTGGCAACATTGGATAAGGGTTGCGCTCGTTGCGGGACTTAACCCAACATCTCACGACACGAGCTGACGACAGCCATGCACCACCTGTGTTTGGCCCTTGCGGACACAACATCTCTGTTGCTTTTCCAAACATGTCAAACCTAGGTAAGGTTCTTCGCGTAGCATCGAATTAAGCAACACGCTCCGCTGCTTGTGCGGGCCCCCGTCAATTCCTTTGAGTTTTAGTCTTGCGACCGTACTCCCCAGGCGGGGCACTTAATGCGTTAGCGACGGCGCGGATTTCGTTAATAGAAACCCACACCTAGTGCCCACCGTTTACCGCATGGACTACCAGGGTATCTAATCCTGTTTGCTACCCATGCTTTCGTTCCTCAGCGTCAGTGTCGATCCAGAGTGGCGCCTTCGCCACCGGTGTTCCTCCTAATATCTGCGCATTTCACCGCTACACTAGGAATTCCCCACTCCCCTATCGAACTCAAGTTAAGCAGTATCGGGTGGCGTCTCTGGGTTGAGCCCAGAATTTTCACACCCGACTTACTCGACCGCCTACGAACTCTTTACGCCCAATAAATCCGGACAACGCTTGAAGCCTATGTATCACCGCGGCTGCTGGCACATAGTTGGCCGCTCCTTCTTCTGCAGGTACCGTCATTTTCGTTCCTGCTGAAAGCGGTTTACAGCCCGAAAGCCTTCTTCCCGCACGCGGCGTTGCTGCGTCAGGCTTTCGCCCATTGCGCAAGATTCCCCACTGCTGCCTCCCGTAGGAGTCTGGGCCGTGTCTCAGTCCCAGTGTGGCTGACCATCCTCTCAGACCAGCTACCCGTCGTTGCCTTGGTGGGCCATTACCCCGCCAACAAGCTGATAGGCCGCGAGACCCTCTCGAATCGGAATTCCTTTCGTCAGAAAGTCATGTGACTCTCCGACGTTATTTGGTATTAGCAAACGTTTCCATTTGTTATCCCAAAATCCGAGGCAGGTTTCTCACGTGTTCCTCACCCGTTCGCCACTAATCCGTGGAGCAAGCTCCACTTCATCGTTCGACTTGCATGTGTTAAGCACGCCGCCAGCGTTCGTCCTGAGCCAGGATCAAACTCTCCGTCAAGAAATGCTCAACCATTTGTTTTAAGAAATGTTTGAGTAGATCTAGGAAAGTCCACGACGACCAGATGGAAAAAAATCTGTTTTGTTGTCGTCGTTTCCTGCCGACAATATTCAAACCGAATCGAATATTGCCGGTATTAATAATTATTTGATCAACGATTCACGAGCAAGCTCGCTTCACAATTGATCGGAATTGACGGACAATAAATAGCGACCCAACCCAATAAAGGGCAGGCCGTTTTCTATTGACCGCACTGGCGTTCAATCTTCTCTTCCGTTTTCAAGGAGCATTCACTTTGGGCACCCAGCAAGCGAACTTGCTAGTCATGCCCCACCGCGAATTGGTGGCGCACCCCTGTTCAGAGTGCGGGGAGCAATACTAGCCATCAACTCCTTGATTTATCAACCTTCGGACCAAACAAACCAAAGAAAATGCCTTGATTTAAGGGGCTTTTTTAGGTTCGGATTCTGCTGGTCTTTGCCCTGCCGGGTTTCTCAATACTGGCAAGGGTTTGGTCGAAAACTAAGGTTCACGTGTGGCAGAAGTTTCGTTCAATCCGTTTGATCCGGAATTTCGCAAAAATCCTTACCCATTTTACGACAAGTTACGCGAGCTCGATCCCGTTCATCTCACGCCGTTAGGTTTCGTCGTGTTAACACGCTACGACGATGTCGTCAATACGTTACGTAACAACGATTTCAGTCGCGATATTGAACTGAACGCAAACCTTCCTGAGACACCAACGCGAAAATTCAGACGCGAAAATGAGCGCAGCAAATCGATGCTCAATCTCGACCCGCCAGATCACACTCGCCTGCGACGATTGGTTTCGAAGTCTTTCACCCCGAGCGCAATTGAAAAATTGCGACCGAGAATTCAACAACTCGTCGACGACTCACTTGCCAATGCCAAGAAAACTGGAAGTCTCGAACTCGTCGAAGAGTTGGCGTTTCCTGTGCCATTTCAAGTGATCTCAGACTTGCTGGCGATGCCAACCGACCGCGGCGAGGAACTGCGCGAATGGTCACAGATAATCACAGCAACTCTCGAACCAACTACTGGCGTTGAAGACCTCGAAAAAGGTCAAATCGCAATCAGCAAAATGCGGCCATATCTCGAAGAAGTCATCAGCCATCGTCGAAAAAATATGGGCGACGACATGCTCTCATCTTTGATTAGCGTCGAAGAGCAGGGCGAAAAACTAAACAACGAAGAACTGATGTCGTTTGTCATCTTGCTTTACATCGCCGGCCACGAAACGACCGTCAATTTGATCGGCAACTCGATGCATGCCCTACTTACCCACCCAGAACAACTCGCGGTGATGCGTGAAGCTGGCTGCACTCCAAATATGGTCGACGAATTGTTGCGCTTTAACGGCCCAGTGCAACACACAATTCGAACGCCATTAGTTGATTCCGTGATTCGAGTTGGACAAGACGACATCAAAATTTCGAAAGGCTCGTTAGTTCTTGCGAGTCTGGGCGCCAGCAATCACGACCCAAGTGTTTTCACCAACCCACACCAACTTGACTTTTCGCGAAAAAACTCAAACAAGCATTTAGCATTTGCCGCTGGTGTGCATTATTGCCTTGGCGCCTCATTGGCGAAACTTGAAACAGAGGTCGCACTTGGAACACTGGTGAAGACTTTTAAAAATATTGAAGTCGTAAGCCAGCCTGAATGGCGAGACCGTTTGACAATTCGCGGCGTCAGCAAATACGAACTTAGCGTCAGCTAATTTTTACGCGTCCCCGCGTTAAACAAAATCAGCCTTTGACGTCTACGAGGTGATAACTCGTCTTGCCTTTGCGCAGCAACATCCATCGATTGTGCAGCAAGGCGATTTTTGACAAATTTGTATGATCATCAACTTGCTCACCGTTTGCTCGCACACTGCGTTGGGTCAGCAATCGTCGCGCTTCACTGTTAGAAGACGCAAGTTTGGTCTCAACCAACACTGCAACGGCATCGCCAAGGGCGGCCACGCCCATTTGAGTAACTGCGACTTCGCTGGCAATCAAGTGCAACGTTGCCGGTGTCGCCGACATTGGATTCGCGCCAAACAAAACAGCTGCAGCCTCTTCGGCTGCCTCTGCTGCTTCTTGCCCATGAACAAGTGCAGTTAATTCGCGCGCCAAACTTCGCTGACCGATTCGTGCTTCGGGGCTGCGTTTTTGCTCGGCGACGATTTCTTTGATCACTTCAATCGGATGCAACGAGAACTGCAGCAGCATTTTCTCGATATCGGCGTCCGCGATTTGCACAAAATACTGACGAAACTGATACGGCGAAGTGCGACGAGCATCAAGCCAAATTGCGCCGTCAGCAGTTTTGCCAAATTTTGTGCCGTCTGCTCTAGTTACAAGTGGCCACGTCAAACCAAACGCTGAACGACCGAGTTTTTTGCGAATTAAATCGATTCCTGCAGTGATGTTTCCCCATTGGTCAGACCCACCCATCTGCATTTCGCAGTCATGATGCTCGGCAAGATGACGGAAGTCATTTGCCTGCAACAGCATGTAACTGAACTCTGTATACGAAAGGCCATTTGCGTCTGCGATCCGACTCTTTACCGAGTCTTTGGCCAACATCTGGTTCACGGTTATGTGTTTGCCAACTTCGCGCAAAAAGTCGAGCATCGAAAACTTTCGTGTCCAGTCTGCGTTGTCAACCAAAGTTGCCTGTGTCGGACCTTTTTCGAAATCAAGAATTCGTTCAAGCTGGCGTTTGATCGACTGCACATTGTGGTGCAGTGTTTCAGCGTCAAGCAGATTGCGTTCTTCGCTGCGACCAGAAGGGTCGCCCACCATGCCGGTTGCACCGCCTGCGAGGGTAAATGGACGATGACCGAGAAGTTGCAATCTTCGCAGCGTTATTTGCCCCAACAAATGACCGATGTGCAACGAGTCGGCAGTTGGGTCGAAGCCAACATAAACACCCAAAGACGATTGAGTTGCTCGAGCCGTTAAGGCGGCTCGGTCAGTGCTGTCGTGAATTAAACCACGAGCACCAAACTCTTTGACAAAATCTTGGGCGGCTACCACACTCGCAATAATAGGCGTTATTGCGAGTTGTTTAGTGCCGCAATTCGTGTGCGCATCACTGTTAGTGCCGCACTGAGTTCATCGCTTTGAACTGCACCGGGCACGGGGCCACTGCCACCTTTTGTTGTGCGTCGCGAAACACCCACACCCGGGTTGAGCAAACTGACTGCGTCTGGTCCGAGTCTCTTGTCGGCTGCAACCAACTGCGAGAGTTTTACCGAATCACGAATTGATTTGCTCACAAGCGCACCGACGTGAGCGTGCGCTTCACGAAAAGGCGTGCCTCGTGCAACGAGCCACTCGGCCAAATCTGTTGCACCCAACAACTCAGAATCGGCAGCAGACTTCATCGCCTCGGTGTTAAATCGCGCAGACGCAATCATGCCCGCCAGTGCCTGCAACGCGAGAGATACCTGGTCTACCGAATCGAACAATGGCTCTTTGTCTTCTTGCAAGTCTCTGTTGTACGCAAGTGGCATCGCCTTAAGCGTGGCCAACAGGCCAGTCAAGTTACCGATCAATCGCCCTGACTTGCCGCGTGCAAGTTCGGCGATGTCAGCATTCTTTTTTTGCGGCAACATCGACGACCCGGTTGCATAAGCATCATCTAGAACAGCAAAACCAAACTCTTGTGTTGTCCACAACACCCACTCTTCACCAAGCCGAGAAAGATGCACACCGATCAGGGCAATATTGAACAATGCTTCAGCCACAAAGTCTCGATCCGAAACTGCGTCAAGCGAATTATTGAAACGTCGAGAAAAACCAAGTTCTCTTGCAACAAAGTCTGCGTCAAGTGGCAAGGATGAACCTGCCAGCGCACCCGCGCCAAGCGGTGACACGTCGAGTCTTTCGATTGTTTGTGTCAAGCGATCTACATCACGCAACATCGACCACGCATGCGCAGCAAAATGATGTGCCAGCAAAACTGGCTGGGCTCGTTGCATATGTGTATAACCAGGCAGGTAGTCACCGTCAGCACCCCAACCAGACTCAGTGGCTCGGGTCGACAAGACATCGCACAAATCAAGCGTCAATTTTGCAACATTCGCAAGCTCGCGCTTGCACCATAATCTGAGAGCCGTTGCGACCTGATCATTACGACTACGACCAGTGTGCAACTTTGCGCCAGTGTCCCCCGCTAACTGAGTTACGCGACGCTCAATTGCAGTGTGAATGTCTTCGTCGCTGGCGACAAATTCAAATTTGCCACTCGACATCTCTGTAGCGACAGTGTTCAACGCGAGAATGATTTCTTCACTCTCGGCAAGCGTGATCACACTTGCGTGAGCCAAACCACGAACATGAGCGATTGAACCAACGATGTCATCACGCCATAGTTGCTTGTCAAACGACAAACTCTCGGTGAACTTCAACAGAGATTCGGCAGGACTCGCTTCAAAGCGCCCGTGCCATAGTGGCTGATCAGTCATTTTCGAGACCCGCTAACTGTTTAATGTCTTTTGCAAGTCGTTTGGCTGAATAACTTGAATTAGCCACGCACAACATTGTGTCATCACCCGCAACAGTGCCGAGCAAACCTTGCAACCGAGATCGATCGAGTGCCGATGCCACGACGTGAGCACACCCTGGTGGTGTTCGCACAACAACAATCGGCTCGTTGAACTGCACATCAGCAACCCACTCGGCGAGCACTCTTTTTAGTTGGTCAGGTGGCGAAAGTCGATCTGGCTCAAACTCTGGTATCGCATATGTTGTCTCGCCGCTTGCGGTGCGCACCTTGACAGCACCCAAATCTTCAAGATCTCGCGACACGGTCGCCTGTGTCGCTTTGATGCCCTTCTTTTTGAGAAGCTCACGCAACTTCGGTTGGCTCGTCACGTTTTGCGAGCTGACGATCTTGGCAATTAGTTGTTGACGTTGAACTTTTGTACTCATATTGTGACCCCCATTAAATGTGCCAACACACCTCGTGCGGCATGCATTCTGTTATGTGCTTGCGAAACAACACGACTCTGAGCACCGTCGATCACCTCAGCAGTCACCTCAATTTCTCGATGAGCAGGTAGACAGTGCATGAAAATTGCACTTTTATCTGCGACAGCCATGACACTGGCGTCAACTCTGAAGTTTGCGAAGTCGATCATCCGCTTCGCAGTTTCAGCCTCTTGACCCATTGAAACAAAAACATCTGTGTGCACAGCGTGAGCACCGATCGCCGCGATTTGCGCTGACGAGTGTTGCTCGACTGAAGCAGCACCCAACTTTGAGATGCGATTTAGCTCACCATCGTCGGCGCCGTAGCCCTTTGGACACCCCAATCGAATGTGCATGCCCTCGAGTGCGCACGCCTCAACCAATGATCTGGCCACATTGTTGTAGTCGCCTATCCATGCGACTGTTTTTTGGTGCAGACCGCCGATCTCTTGGCGCATAGTCAGAACATCAGCAATTGCTTGCAACGGGTGCGACTGTTCGCTGAGCATATTTATGATCGGCACACTCGAAACTCTTGCCATACGTTGCAACACCGAATGCGCAAATACTCGGGCGGCAATCACATGGTGATAACCGGCCATAATTCGGGTTACATCTTCGACAGTTTCACGGTCATCGAAGCCAACTTCTTCGCCACGCGTGAAGATCGGATGCCCACCAAGTTGCACAACAGCCATCTCCATGCTATGTCGAGTGCGATTTGATGGCTTTTCAAAAATTAACGCCACACCTTTATCGGCAAGTGGTCGGCCCAATTTCGAAATGTCGGCCTGAGCAAGCGTCAAAACTGCATTCAAGTCTCGTGCCGAAAGATCGGTTACATCTAGAAAGTGACGCACGCTCATAACACCGTCTTCATAATTGTGATTGCTTCATCAATCTCTTCTGAACTAACCGTGAACGGTGGCGCCAAACGCAATGCGTGACTCGTCACACCGTTGACGACCAAACCTTTATCGAGTAGTTGTACTGCAACTTTCTTGGCATCTAACTCAGGTGACAACTCGGCAGCCAGCAACAAACCTCGTCCGCGCACATTAACGACACCATCAATAGTTAGAAGTTTCGCCGTCAACTCTGTGCCTTTTTGCATCACAACTTCGGGAGCATTCATGTCAATCATCAATTGCATCGTTGCTCGGGCCGCTGCTGTGGCTAATGCAGTGCCGCTATAAGTGCTGCCATGATCACCAGGCTTGAAAACACTTGCGATCTTTTGACTTGCCCAAAGTGCGCCAATTGGCATTCCGTTGCCCATCGCTTTTGCCAGCATCACTACGTCTGGCTTGATTTCGGCATGTTCAAAACCAAACCATTTACCTGTTCGTGCGAAACCAGTTTGAACTTCATCAATCATCAACAAGATGCCTCGGTCGGTGCACATCTTTCGCGCTGCTTGCAGGTATTCGACCGAAGCGGGCACAACGCCACCCTCGCCTTGAATCGTCTCAAGCAAAACTGCAGCGACTGAGTCATCAAGTGCCGCCTCAAGAGAGGCGATGTCATTGAACACAACATGTCTGAAACCTTCGGGCATCGGCGCAAATGGCTCATGCTTTTCTGGCTGACCAGTTGCCGCCAACGCAGCGAGAGTACGCCCGTGAAAACTTCCGAGCGCACTTACAACGACATGCTTACCTCGACCACCAAACTTGCGCGCCAACTTGATGCCAGCCTCATTGGCTTCAGCGCCCGAGTTACAAAAGAACACTTGACCGTATCCAGCATCTTCACCACTGGCATTGCTCAGCAACTTGTCGACCATTAGGGCGGTTTGAGTCGCAACTGGGTTGGCAAAAAAATTGCTGACGTGCAGCAGTGTGTTTGCTTGGTGCGATATCGCAGCAGCGACAACCGGGTTGCTATGTCCGAGCGAGGTGACCGCAATGCCACAGAGAAAATCTAAATAGCGTTTGCCGTTGACATCCCATAATTGAGTGCCCAGCCCGCGCTCAAACATGACTTGCGGCGCTCCGAACACGGGCATAAACGGACAAGAAGGTCGTGAGTTAAGCAGTGCTGTCGCAGTCTTGCTCTCACTAAATGCGTGCGAATTTGTTTTCGACATATTTAACCCTTCGAAACCATCGTGCCGACACCAGCATCAGTAAAGAGTTCGAGGAGCAAAACATGAGCGATTCTTCCGTCCAAGATGTGCGCTTGAAACACGCCTCGCTCAATTGCCGAAACGCAACTCTCGATCTTTGGGATCATGCCACCATCGATTGCTCCAGATCCGAGCAGCGAGCGCAATTGCGAAGTCGTAGCTTGGCGCAACAATGATTTTGCATCATCTTTATTGCTTCGCACACCTGAAATGTCTGTCAGATAAATCAGTTTTTGAGCACCAAGCGCTTCAGCCAATGCGCCAGCCGCAGTATCGGCGTTGATGTTGTAAGCCTGACCTGCGTTATCTGTACCGATTGTGGCAACAACTGGCACTTGTGACTCGGCGAGCATTTTTTTGACGATTGTTGCATCGACTTTCGTAATCTCGCCCACAAAGCCGAGTGCTTCATCGTGTGCTGAAACAATAAACATGTTCGCATCTTGTCCAGAAACGCCAACTGCTGGAGCGCCGTGTTGATTAATTGCCGTGACCAATTGCGGATTAACAGTGCCCAGCAACACCATGCTGACTATCTCCATGGTTTCGGCGTCTGTGACTCGAAGCCCGTTGTGAAAACTAGGTTTTTTCCCTAAACGCTCCATCATCGCCGAGATCTGAGGCCCGCCACCGTGCACAACAACCGGTTTGAATCCAACTGCATGCAAGAGCGCAATATCTTTTGCGAACGCAGCCAGAGCATCGTCGTTCGTCGAGCCCGCAAGAGCGTTGCCACCATATTTGACGACGACTGTTTTCCCGGCGAATTTCTGAATGTACGGCAATGCTTCAATCAACAAGTTTGCAACCTGTGCCGAGTCAACCACCGACTGGTCAATTGCCGTTCTTTGGCTGTTTGTCATGGGTACATCCCCACTTTGCTGAGACCAAAAGACTCGTCAATGTTTAACGCAACATTCGCTGCCTGCACCGCGCCACCTGCAGCCCCCTTAGTCAAGTTGTCGATTGCACAGAGCACGATGACGTAACCAGTTCGCTGATCGAATCTTGCCGACAGATGAACCGAGTTTGTGCCAAGCGTTGCCTTCGTCGATGGAGATGCTGGTCGAACCGCCACAAACGGTTCGCGCGCATACGCTCGACTTAACACCGCGAGTAGAGATGCCGTGCTTGTTTTTGCGGCATCAATTGGTCGGGCGTAACAAGTAGCCAGAATGCCACGATTCATTGGCGCCAAATGCGGAGTAAACAAAATCTGTGCACCAGTCACCTGCTCAATTTCTGGTGTATGACGATGATCGAGCAGACCATACGCTGAGAAATCTTCGTCAACTGCACAAAACGAATTGCTGTTCTTCAGCGCTCGCCCAGCACCCGACACACCAGAAGCAGCATCGACTATCACGCCATTTGTTGAGATGACTTCTGCTTTTACCAAAGGCGCTAGGGCCAAACTTGCGGCCGTTACATAACAGCCGGGCGTCGCGATCAACTTCGCAGACTTCAACTCTTGGCGATAGATCTCTGGCAAACCATAAACAGCCATCTTCAATTCGTTTGGTTGATCATGATCGAAGCCATACCAAGTTGGATAAAGAGTCGAATCTTTCAATCTGAACGCCGCGCTGCAATCAACGACCAGCCGAACATTGTTTACTAACTGCGGCACAATTTTGAGACTCGCCTCATGAGGCAAAGCCAAAAAGACGACATCACATTTCAATGCTTTTTCTAACGAATATTCATCAAAAACCAAATTTGGATACGCAGTTGTCAGGCTGGGATACAGAGTCGATGCCAGAGAACCCGCCTGAGAGTCACCTGTGGCGTACACGACTTCAAACTCGGGGTGGCTCGCACAAAGCCTTAGTAGTTCTGCGCCGACAAAGCCGGACGCCCCCAAAATGCCTACTGAAAACATAGATGTATTAATATACAGGGTTATGTATAACTATGCAAGCATCAATTTAAGGGCTTTGGCTCGGGCCAAATCGCACTTTTCACGTCTATGGCAACCCAAGTAATGGTCATTTACAACACCGAGTGATTGCATCGCGGCATACATGGTCGTTTCACCCACAAATTTGAAACCGAGTTTTCGCAGCGATTTTGACATTGCTTGAGACTCGGGTGTTTTGCTTTGAATATCACGTTGTGATTTTGGCGCCTGAGAGAGCTTTTTGGATGATTTCACTGCCGTGTTTTCAGGACAGAAACTCCAGACAAATTTTGCCAGCGAGATGCCTTGGTTTTGCATCTGCAGACTCGCCCGAGCATTTTGGATTGTTGCTTCAATTTTGCCTCTGTGCCGCACTATTCCGGCATTGTTCATTAGCCGCTCGATATCTCTTTTGTTGAACTTTGTCACTAGTTCGGGATCGAAGTTTTTGAATGCAATTCTGAATGCTGGTCGTTTACGCAAAATTGTCAGCCAACTCAATCCTGATTGAAAACCTTCGAGACAAATCTTCTCGAAAATGAGTCTGTCGTCAACAACTGGCATGCCCCACTCTTCATCGTGATAGCGAACATATTCGCTGTCGCCCACACACCAACTGCACCGAGGTTTGCTATCTTCTCCAGCAATTAGTGCTGCGTGTTTCGTCATTGCACTTGGGCAAATTTGAGACTAGTTGCGAAGCAAAGCGCCAAGTTTGGCTGCGGCGTCGAGACACTTCTGACGAATCGCAGTTACTTCGGCGTCGGTCAAAGTTCGATCACTCGCCTGCAGACACAACCTGAATGTCAAACTTCGCGAGTTGTCAGGAAGACCCGCGCCGCGATACACATCAAACAATTCAAGATCTACTAATTCTGATCCACCAGCTTGACGTAATGCCTTCATCACCGCGCCTGCAGACTGACTATTTGGCACTGTAAACGCGAGATCAAAATCACTTCGCGGGAACCTGCTAACTGTCTTGGCGGTTGCGATTCGCGGCGATTCAGCAAGCAACACCGAGAGGTTCAACTCAAGACATGCAACCGATGTATTGATCTGATTCTGCGCCAACACTCTCGGGTCAATCTCGCCAACACAACCCAAGACTTGTTTACCGCGACGCAAAGTCGCGCTTCGCTTTGGGTGATACCCAGGTTCAACACTCGACTGGTCGAGTTGTGCGCCAAAGCCCATGACACTCGATATCTGACTCCACCAATCAAGTGCCAGCGAACTCGTTTCGCCGGCTGCGAATAAACAAAGCGATTCATACTCATCTGGCAAACCTTCGGGTGAGTTCTCAGAACCCGAAGGATAAACGTGCCCAAGCTCGAAAAGTGAAATTTTGCTAGCCCGATGCGAGATGTTGAACGAAACTGCTTTTAAAAGACCTGGTCTAAGAGACGTACGCAACACACTCTCTTCGTAAACGAGAGGGTTCGCAAGGCGAATAGCGTTGTCTTCCGGCAGGCCCGCTTTAACCAAATCACCCGGCGCCAAAAACGGATTAGGCATCGCCTCGCTTAAACCCATGCTCAATACGACTTCGCGAATATCTCGTCGACGTTGCTGCAATGGCGAGAGGCGACCATGCATCGTGGATTGCGGCACGATCTTGCCCAAGTTTTCATAGCCATAATGTCTGGCTACTTCTTCGACGAGATCGATCTCTGTTTCACAATCAGGTCGCCACGAAGGCACGGCAATTTTCAAAGTCGCCACCTTGGCCGACGAAGTTGATTTAGTTAAAAATCCAATTTTTGCAAGCATTGCAGAAATTGCTTTAGCCGAGAGTTTCGGTCCAAGAATTCGATTGACTTGGGCGACACGTAACGTGACCACTTTTTGTTTTGGCGGAAGCGTCTTTTCTTTTACATCGGCTGCCCCACCATGGACAACCAAATTTGGGCACGATTCGCGCAACAAAGCAGCAAAGCGGCTGACAGCATGATCTACACCATAAGGATCAACTCCGCGCTCAAAACGCATTGACGCCTCAGACTTAAGGCCAAGCCTTGTCGCAGTTTTCGCAACCCCCGATGACTCGAACCAAGCGGTCTCGAGCGCAACAGTTTTTGTCTGCTTGCTTATTTCTGTTGAAGCACCGCCCATGACTCCAGCAAGACCAATGGCATTATCTTTGCCGTCGCAAATCAAAAGATCATCTGCTTGAAGAGTTCGAACTTGGCCGTCAAGAGTCAGCAATGTTTCGCCAGGGCGCGCACAACGTATTTTGAAACCGTTGTTCACCTTGTCGGCATCAAAAGCATGTGTGGGCTGGTTCAACTCGAGCATCACAAGATTCGACGCATCAACAACATTGTTGATCGGTCGCATGCCGCAGTTTGCCAACCTTCGCGCAATCCAACTCGGTGAGTCGCCAACTTCTACTCCAGACATGACCGTCATGTTGTAGCGAGCGCAACGTTTTTTGTCGGCAATAGTCACCTTCAACGTGCGTGCAGGGCCCTTCTTCGCTTTGTCACCGCTCGGCACCGCAACTTTGACACCAAGGCGAGCGCCAAGATCGCGTGCTACACCCAAGTAGCCGTTGCAATCGGGGCGATTGCGAGTCACATCTAAATCGAAAACTCGGTCTTGCTCGATGCCAAGCGCCTTGAACACGTCTGTTCCGAGTTTGAGCTTGTTCGGCAGAATCAAGATGCCATCTGCGTCAGCAGTCAAACCTAATTCTGTGCCTGAGCAAAGCATGCCGTGACTCTCGATACCGAGAATTCCCCGCGCTGTGATAACCCGACCGTCAGGCATCGTGGTACCGAGTGTTGCAAGTGGTATCAGGTCGCCCGACTTCATATTGAATGCTCCGCACCAAACGTGCAACTCTTTGCCGTCACCTGCATCTACATATACGCGGTGCACTTTTTCGGCGTCAGGGTGACGCTCAGTTCGCAACACTTTGGCTACAACTACCCCTTTGACCGGGGTGCCAACAGTTGTCACTGATTCGACTGCTAGCCCAAGACTTGTCATCGCCTCGGCGAGTTTTTCGGCGTCTGTGCCAAATGAGCCAAAATCATTTAGCCACGAGTTCAAGATCTTCATCAGAATTGCCTCAAAAATCTGAGGTCGTTTGTATACATCTCGCGAATGTCTTCGACCTTGTGCCGTTCTTTAGCCATGCGATCAATGCCAAAACCGAATGCGAAGCCACTGAACTCTTCAGGATCAATACCCCCGCTGATCAAGACATTCGGGTGAACCATGCCGCAGCCCCCGAGTTCAATCCACTCGCCATCAGCACGGCGAATGTCAAACTCTGCACTTGGCTCGGTGAAAGGAAAAAACGAAGGACGAAGACGACTTGTGAACTCGTTGCCAAAAAATGCCTTGGTGAAAGCTTCGATTGTGCCCGCCAGATGCGCGAATGTAATACCTCTGTCAATTACGAGACCTTCAATCTGATGGAAAACAGGCATGTGCGTTGCGTCCGGCGTATCGCGACGAAAAACTCGACCCGGCATAATCGCATAAATCGGCGGCTTCCACGTTTTCATTACACGAATTTGCACAGGCGATGTGTGCGTTCGCAAGAGAACCGAATTGGGCTCACCATATTCGAGAAACATCGTGTCGAACTCTGATCGCGCCGGGTGCGACTTGGGCATGTTGAGTGCTTCAAAATTATGAAAGTCTGTTTCGACCTCCGGCCCTTCGGCGATTTGAAAACCTAAACCAATGAAAACGTCTTCGAGTCTCTGGGTTGCCTGAGTCACGATGTGACTATGACCTCTTCGACGCTGCACCAAGAATTCGGTCAGATCAAGCGACTCTTGCTCGATGCGTGCCGCGATTTCGTTATCGGCAAATTCGCGAGTTCGAGTTTCAAGCGCAGCAGCTATCTCGCCTGCCGCTGCATTAAGCAACTGACCAATTGAGCGCTTATCGTCGACCGACGACAGTTTGCCCATTTCGCTTTTAAAGCTATTTAATGGGCTGTCTTTTTTATTTAGATCAGCCGACAATGCACGCAACCCCGCGAGGTCTGCCGTATTTTTGATCGCCGACATCGCTGATTCTTTGGCTTCATTAATTGCCAAACTCATTGACTCAACAGAGTTTTGATCAGCCATCGTTACTTAACTTTAGTCTTCGGCGACTTCGCTACAGGGCTACTTATTGTGCTGGCGCTTAACTTCAAAGCACAACAATGTGGCGGCCATTGCAACATTCAGGCTTTCAGAGCGACCTGCGTGTTGAATTGTCAGCCATCCATCAAGTTTTGTATTCATCGACAAACCATGCGCTTCATTGCCGAGCACTATCGCAACCCGACCTGATAGGTCTGCGGCGTTGAAATCGACCGACTTGTCGAGTTGATGACTCGACGAGCCCCAAGTTTTGAAACCAAGCGACGCAACTTCTTCGAGTGTCACCGACTCAAAAACCGGAATGTTAAAAATTGCACCAGCCGACGCCCGCACAACTTTTGGACTGAAAGCATCAACGGTGCCGCTCGTCAGCATTACTGCACTCGCGCCCGCTGCCTCTGCTGAACGAAGAATTGTTCCTAAGTTGCCCGGATCTGAAATTTTGTCGGCCACTACAACCCAAGCCTCACCAGCACTCTTCAAGTCATCAATGTCATGCTCTTTTTTCAGTGCAATCGCAATAACTGGTTGAGGGGTCGCAGTCGACGCGACACGCTCGATAACACCGGGAGCAAGATCGTTTACTGCACTACCTGCTCCAGAACACGCAACACCACCTGGAGCGACAAATTGAGACTCAATCTGCCAACCAGCCCTAATTGCTTCGTCGATCAGCGTGCCGCCTTCGACTACGAACGCCTTTTCTTGGGCTCGTTCAGATTTATCGTTTACAAGTCTGCGTAGTCGCTGAACTCGATTGCTCGTGAACGCGAGTGGCGAAAGACTCAGACGAGTGCGCCCTTAGCTGTTTCAACTAATTTCGCGAATGCTTTTTCATCATGAACAGCAAGATCAGCCAAAATCTTTCGGTCCACTGTGATACCGGCAGCTGACAAGCCCGCGATGAAGCGGCTATAGCTCATGTCGTGCATACGGCAACCAGCGTTGATGCGCTGAATCCACAGACTGCGAAACTCGCCCTTCTTTGCGCGACGATCACGAAATGCATACTGACCTGAGTGCAGTACTTGTTCGTTTGCCGAGCGGAAGGTACGGCTGCGATCTCCGTAGTAACCCTTTGCTTTTTCAAGAATTGCCCTGTGCTTTTTGCGGGCATGAACACCACGTTTAACTCTGGCCATCTTCGTTTCCTTTCAGTAAAAGTTTGATTACAGATCTCTGACTTAGTGATTTACCGCTCTGCAAGCAGGCGCTTGATTCGTTTGACATCACCCGTGTGCACGTCGACAGTGCCGTCAAGACGACGGGTGCGCTCGCTCGACTTGTGTTCAAACAAGTGCTGACGCATCGACTGCTGACGACGAAGTTTGCCTGTGCCTGTTTTCTTAAATCGCTTCTTGGCTGTCTTGGATGTTTTCATCTTCGGCATTTTTTGGCTCCATTTCGGTTGTCGTTATTGAATTGTCTTGTTTGATCGGCGTTGGATTGACAGATGTTGGTTTTGTCGCAGCAGGCTTTGGGCTCGCTGGACGTTTGGCTGCTTTTTTGTCTGGTGAGAGAACCATTGTCATATTTCGACCTTCAAGTCGGGCCGATGTGTCAACTTTGGCAATCGGACCGAGTTGCTCGATCACGGCGTCCAAAATCTTGGACCCCAACTCTGGGTGAGCCATTTCTCTTCCGCGAAACTGCAGGGTGACTTTTACCTTGTGGCCCTCGTCGAGAAACTCGAGCATGTGGCGCACCTTGGTGTCAAAGTCTCCTTTGGCAATCTTCGGCTTGAATTTGACTTCCTTCATTGTGATCTGCACCGTTTTTTTGCGGGACTCTTTCAGTCGTTGAGCCTCTTCGTAACGGAACTTGCCGTAGTCCATGATTCGACATACGGGTGGCTCTGCTAGCGGAGCAACTTCAACAAGGTCTAAATCGGCCTTGCGAGATCGCTCAAGTGCATCTTCGATACTGACGACTCCAACTTGTGATCCGTCTGCGTCAACGAGACGAACCTGTTTGGCTCGAATTCTTTCGTTGTAGCGCGGCTCATTATTTGGCGGTGCTATGACTGTTCACTGCTTGACAAGCGGCTGTGCCTCCTCTTTCGTGTTGGATAAAACTCAAAACTCGAAAGTTTGATCTGTCGCGGCACGCGGGTCAAAGCCGGCCGTGGCGATGCCACTGCTTTCAGCTCGACCGAGACGCACTTAGCAACAAAGATCAAATTTACGAACTTTGTAAAACTTGGTGGCAAGGTGGGAAACTAGTTTCCACTTTTGCTGTGCAACTGAAAAAATATTGACTATCTCTTCAATCACGTAAGGCATAATGGTATCGCAAATGAGTGACAACCCCACACCAGAACAAGAAAAGGCGATGGCTGAAGCCCGAGCGCGACTCGCTGAAACACCCGCCAATGTCGTGGTGGCTAACCATGTAGTCGGCCTGTACGAATTGGCAGCAATTCACCTGGGTGCTAATCCACCAAGATTCGACGATGCCCGCCTGGCAATTGATGCGCTGGCGGCAATAGTTGATGCGCTCGGCAGTCGTCTTGGACAAGACCACGAAACCTTCAAAGATGCGCTTGCAAATATTCGTTTGGTTTACGTCAAGTTGACAACAGAAAACAACTAGTCAACGATTCAGATACCAAACACTGACTCGATAGTTAACCGCGCTCCATTCAGCCACTCTTCAATCTTCATCACAGACTTGCCCTCTGGTTGAACTTCAATCAGTGACAACACGCCTTTACCAGTTGCGATAAAGCAAGTGGTCCTGTCTATTTCGCAAACCTGACCAGGTTTTTGGTCTTTCGAGACTTCAGACATTACGCGAGCGCTTAAAACCTTTATTCGACGACCATTGACGAACGTAAACGCGCCACCTACACGCACTTGTCGAGCGATTAGCTCGGCCGATTTACTCCAATCAATTTGAAGATCAATCGGCTTGATTTTTTTTGCATAACTAGGCTCACCAGTTTGGCTGACCCCATTACCAAACCCGTTCTTGATTTTGTCCAACAACAACTTGATGGCGACAGCATTAAGTTTTGCTTTGAGTGACTCAACATTGTCATTGTTGTCAATAGCGACTTCTTGTCGTGCATAAACCTCGCCCTCGTCGAGCTTCTCGACGACTCGCATAATGCACACACCGGTCGCGTCATCGCCAGCCAAGATTGCGCGTTCAACCGGCGCGGCTCCACGCCATCGCGGCAAAAGTGAAAAATGGACATTGACCATCGGTATTTGCGCTAAAACTTCTTCAGAAATCAACTCTCCGAACGCAACTACAACGCCAACAAGATTCTTCTGATCAATTGCAACTTTTAAAACGTCTGATGCGTCGTGCGAAACGGGTAGGTTGAGTTTTTGTGCAGCAATCTTCACCGGGCTTGCAGAAACTTCGTTTCCTCTACCCCGGCGCACGTCTGGTCGGGTCACTACCAACTCAACTTTGAGCCCGCCCGCCACCAACGCTTCAAGGTAAGGCACAGCAATCTCGGGCGTTCCGAGAAATACAACACGCGACGCACCCGCACTGGGCAGTGGTGCGAGAGAACTCACGACAGTCTTAGGTGCGTCGGTTCGCTTTCAATCTTGTTTTCTTCGCGTCGACGATATTCGGCGAGCGCTTGCTTTCGTTGGTCTGGTGTCATTCGTTCAAACATCAATACACCTTGCAAGTGATCAATTTCGTGCTGGAATAATCTCGCCAACAGTTCATCAGCCTCGATTTGAATAGTGTTGCCATCTAAATTTGTCGCCTCGACAAGCACAAGCTTCGGGCGCAACATTTCGACATAAAGCCCTGGTATTGACAGACAACCTTCGTCATAAACCCACTCGCCACTCGACTCAACGATCTTTGGATTGATCAAGACTTGTGGTTCGTCATCGACGTCGTAAACAAAGAGTTGCTTTTGCACGCCAATTTGTGGTGCCGCAAGACCAATGCCTGGCGCTTGGTACATAACTTCGAACATCTCGTCAGTGAGTTTGATCAACTTTGAGTCGATGTTTGTGATCTCGGCGGCACACGTCTTTAAGACTGGGTCGCCAAAGGTGCGGATGTCGTAACTCACCTCATTAACACTATCTAAGCCCTCAACGCGTGCGATCTATACGCGTGGCGGGTCGACATGAAATGTCAGCCGCGACTTAGCCGGACGTTTTGCAGACATAAGCACATCGGACAATTGTTGCCAACTCTCTGCACGAATTAATCCGTTCTCTGTGTCTTTATTCATGGTCTGTACAGCCGCAGAATATTCAAGGGACTCATTCAAAGAATCAAGAAATGCCTTTGTTCCTTTACCTGAAACTTGGGCAATTGATCCAAAAGGCGGAAACTTCAACAACGAGCGCCGTGCCTCATCGCTGACGAAATATTGACTTAGATCACCAATCTTTAGTCCGACCAAAAATGCATTGTCAGGCGTATGAGTCTGCAACAAAATGCGCGGACTCTGAGTCGATCGACCAATAAGTCTTGCTGCATGCACAACTAACGTCGCCACAATCTCGTTGGCTCGGTAGCGAGGTGCAAGCAACTCTGAATCAATATCCAAAAATACGACCGTGTCGGCATTCTGCACGCGATGCAAAACAGCCTCAGTGCCAACAAAGACATTGCAACGCTCGTTAACTGTTTCTGTTGATGCTGTTACTTCGAATACAGATCGGTTCGCGGCAGCCTCGAGCTCTTCTCGCAATCGAGCAACACCTGGTTTCAGCACCGCACAACTACTCGAACCGCAGACCTGACAAATGACGGGTCTTGACTCTCCGCAACGTGGACAATCGAGTCTTGTTTTGTCGGTCTGGTTGAGCGCAGCATCACACTTTTCGCACCGCAAAATATTGCGACATGACCCACACGCCGTCAATCGAGCCCGACCTTTGCTGTTAAGAACGCAAACCACTCGACGCGATTTATCGCGCAATTCGGCGATCAATTCAGATGAAATCAACGAACGACTCCATTGCTCATCGAGATTACGATCGACAATCAAGACCTCGGGCCATTGACCCTGAGAATCGACAACTCGGCGATCACCCGCCCATTTGCGCGCCGACAATGACGCAATTGGCGACAGCAAGATACACCGTGCACCAGCTCGTGATGAGCGCTCGATTGCGACATCGCGAGCATGCCAAGTTGGGCTTCGCTCTTCTTGCAACAAATCGTCGTGCTCATCAACAACGACTATGTTGCTGAACTTCTCAACAGGTGCCCAGACTGCACTTCGCGTACCAATCACGACATCTACACCGCCGTATGCCAATGCCCAGTCTTGGGGCCATTGGGCGACCGAGAAATTGTTCGCTCTAAGCGCGGCAGCAAGAAGTTTTACTCGATGCTGCGTTGGCATCACGACAATTGTTGGGCCATCACAAGCAACTGCACTAATGAATGGCGCCAAGTTCGACAGTGGCGCAACTGTTATCAATCCTCCACCAAAATCTCTGATTTTGTCGAAAGTATCTGATGCATAGTTGACTGCGCGGGGCATGTAACGCGCTGATGGCACACTGTTTATCAATGTCTCTGGCGACGCCGTCGAGATGAACGAACGCATTCGACCCGCCCAGCGCTTTGTCGCCCACACAGCCAGGTCAACAATTTCTGCAGTTGCCCCTAGACCTAAAACCTTGATGACACTCTTGATCTTTTTGATTTCAAGTCCAGCACTTGGCTCACCAATTTCAACAACCCACCCAGCGACATTTCGCCCATGCAGAGGAACTCGCACCCTGACACCAACTCGCACTGTTTCGACAAGTGCTTCGGGCACCAGGTAATCGAAAATTTTGTCGACTCCTGTTACATCAGGAACGACTCGCGCTACCCGAACCGAGGGCACCGCAGTTTGAATCAGAGTTTGACTGCTGCCTTGAACTCTTTGAGCTTCGACAACTTCTCCCAGGTGAAATTCGGCTCGTTGCGACCGAAGTGGCCATAGGCCGCAGTCTTTTGATAAATCGGACGCTTTAGATCAAGGTCACGCAAAATCGCCGCAGGGCGAAGGTCGAATACTTCTCGAACTGCCGCCTCAATCACAGACTCATCGACCGTGTTGGTGCCGAATGTTTCGACGAAGATACTGATCGGTTGCGCCATGCCGATTGCATAAGCGACTTGCAACTCGCAACGCTTGGCCGCACCCGAAGCAACAACGTGCTTGGCTACCCAGCGTGCTGCATATGCTGCCGAACGGTCAACTTTTGATGGATCTTTTCCGCTGAATGCGCCGCCACCGTGGCGACCCATGCCGCCGTATGTATCAACAATGATCTTTCGACCAGTTAAACCCGTGTCAGCGTGCGGACCACCCTTGACGAATTCGCCTGTTGGGTTGACATAAACGGCGTATTCATCTTTGGCAAACTGCGCAGGGATCACCGGACGAATAACTTGTTCAATTAGATCTGGTCGAATGACCGTGTCGCGATTGATGCCATCAGCATGCTGAGTCGAAATCAAAACTGTTCGCAAACGAACAGGCACACCGTTTTCGTAATCGAAAGTGACTTGAGTCTTGCCATCAGGACGCAAATATGGAATCGCCCCCGATTTTCGTACTTCAGTGAGCTTTTCTGCCATGCGATGTGCCAACCAAATCGGCAACGGCATGAGATCATCAGTTTCTGTGCATGCGTAACCAAACATCATTCCTTGGTCGCCAGCACCCTGGTTGTTTAATTTGTCCTCACCGCTTTTGCCCGCACGAATCTCTTCACTCACGTCGACACCCTGAGCGATGTTCGGGCTCTGTTCGTCGATGCTGACAATCACGCCACAGGTGTTGCCATCAAAACCATAAAGCGCATTGTCATAGCCAATGCCTTTAATTACTTCGCGAGCGAGCTTCGGAATATCGACATATGCGCTTGTCGTTATTTCGCCCGCAACTACACAAAGACCTGTAGTCAGCAACGTCTCACAAGCAACTCGACCATTGGCATCTTCTGCCAAAATCGCATCAAGAACCGCATCAGAAACCTGATCGGCCATCTTGTCGGGGTGACCCTCGGTCACACTTTCTGAAGTAAATGAATATTTTTTCATCGACGCAGGCTTTTCGACTTACTCGGCGGTTTGCTCTGTTGTCGAATCTTGCATCGCATCAAGTTCGGCTTGCTTCTCAGCGGCAAGTGCTGCCTCGTTTTCTGCCAAGACTTCTTCGATTGTTTTAGCAACAAGTTGAATCTTGCCCGCGGCAATTTCTTCAAAACTAATCGAAAGCGGCTTTCGTGCTGTCGAACTAACTTGCGGTGGCACCATATTGCCAAGACCATCACCAAGTTGATTGAAATATGAGTTGATCTCTCGTGCGCGACGTGCCGAGAGTGTCACCAGAGAAAATTTCGAACCTGTGTGCCCCATCAGCGACTCAATTGCTGGGCTCATCATCGTGTCTTCGGTTGTCACTTTTGCCTCCTGGCGCTCAACACAAGGCGATCACATTTGGCTCGGCTTGCGGCTATTGAGTATAGCCCTCTATCTAACTAGACGTGCGTTGTTTACGCTCGTAGGCGATAATCCGACTCATCTCTTCGAGCGTCGATTCAAGGTCGTCATTGATAATCACATAATCAGCGATGGCTTTGCCGACTGGCTCTTCTTCTTCGGCTTTGCGTAGACGTTTCTCTACTTTTTGATCAGCGTCACCACGGCCACGCAGTCGTGCTTTTTGTTCTTGTCTTGAGGGTGGCAACACAAACAAAAGAAGCGCAGATTCATTTAGGCGCTTGACTTGCTGTGCACCATCAACTTCAATTTCAAGAACCGTGTCTTTACCAGCAGGTGGCCTCGGTGTCGGGGTGCCGTAAAGATTGCCGAGAAAGTCAGTCCACTCTAAAAATCCGTTGGCAGCAATATTGTCTTCAAACTCGCGCCTCGAAACAAACTTATATGCATCAGATGCTTCACCTGGTCGCTGCTCGCGTGTAGTCCATGAGCGACTTAGCCAAAGTTTTTCATCACGCTGTACAAGTTTCTCGACAATTGTGCTCTTTCCAACACCACCAGGCCCTGAAACAACAATCACCAAGCTCGAGTCGTTCGTATTCACTTAAAAGCCTCAATGATTAATTGGCGTTGCTTTTGACTAAGTTCACCGACTTTTTGCTTATGCGAAATTTTCAACTCATCGAGAACTTGGCGGGCGCGAATCTTGCCAATGTGCAAAAACGATTCAAGAGCTTTAACAACATAAAGTTGAGTCAAGGGCAGTTCGTCACTTGTCTGCATTACCACTGACAACGACCGATCGCCATTCGCAATTTGCTCAAGAACTTTGTTCATCGCAACACGCAGTTCAAGCACGGCAGATATCGCGACTTCACGAGTGTTGATACCAGCAGGCGACGTTGCCATTAATCCATTCTAGTTCTAAGCACTCAAATCGTCTTAGTCGTTCAGAGTTTTGAGACCGCCCCGATGCGACGCCGAAGTGACCTGCGACCAATCAGAAATCGAATGCGCACTCGCCCACTTGTGCAGCTGACGCAATATTTTGATGGGTGCTCGCGGATCTGCGAATGTGGCTGTGCCAACCTGCACTGCATCGGCCCCGGCGAGCATCATTTCAGCCGCAGTTTCACCCGACATGACACCACCAGCACCTAAAATCTTGATCTGAGGTAACGCAGCTCGCACCTCATAGATACAACGCACAGCGATCGGATGCAGTGCGGAACCCGACAAACCACCGCGCACATTTCCGAGCACCGGCAAACCCGTATCCGTATCGATCGCCATGCCGATCGCAGTATTGACCAGTGTCACCGCTTGTGCACCAGCCGAATGAACAGCCCGAGCAACGTCTACTAATAATGAAGTGTTGGGGCTCAATTTTGCCCACAGCGGTAAGTCTGCGATTAAACACGACTCGATAACTTGGGCGCTCAGTTCGGCGTCGTGGCTAAACATTGCGTGATTTCCGCTCAGGTTTGGGCACGAAAGATTTACTTCAACCGCTGCCACCTGATCGCCCACTTCAGCCAACATCTTGGCAGCCTGCGAATAATCATCGATGCTGTGCCCCCAAATGCTGACAACAATCTTCGCGCCAGATTTCTGCAGCAAAGGCAAATCTCGTTCGATGAAACTTGCAACGCCACCACCCTGCAGACCAACTGCATTGAGCATCCCCGAAGTTGTTGGGTGCAACCGAGGTGCTGGGTTGCCAGGCCATTCAAAGTGTGCAATTGATTTTGTGACTACCGCGCCAATATCTTTCAGCGGAAAATACGAATCAAATTCGGCACCGTAACCAGCGGTGCCCGATGCGGTCAAAATTGGTTCAGCAAGTTCGACCGAACCAATCGAAATCGCTTTGCGCTGCATTATCTGGCGTGAAATTCTTGAAGCGACTTAACAGCGAAGGGCCGATTGCGTTGCTCAATCATTCCTTGTACTGCTGCTCGCGCCGCACTAAGCGTCGTCACCACAGAAACGCGACAGTTATTCGCTGCTTTTCTAATTGCTTCGCCATCACTGCGAGTGCCATGACCACGCGGTGTATTGATCACAAGTACGATCTCGCCTGCTTCGATGAGTTTTACTGCGTCATCAAAGTTCTTGTCATCGGCTTTGCGCTCAGAAAACTTGCTGACAACTCGAGTTACCACGCAGCCATTTTCTGTCAGGTACTTGGCAGTACCCGATGTTGCCGCGATTTGAAGGCCCAACGAGGTTAAACCTTTGACAACTTCTATGCCACCCTCTTTGTCGCGATTGTTAAGTGACACAAATACGAGACCGCTCTCCGGAAGAGTCGTGCCCGCTGCAAATTGAGCTTTCGCAAATGCTCGCGCAAATGAGTCATCAATTCCCATTACTTCGCCTGTCGAACGCATTTCAGGTCCGAGCGCGGTGTCAACTTCGGCAAAACGATTAAACGGCAACACCGCTTCTTTTACAGAAACATGACCACCGGGAACTCGGTCGGGCAACAAGCCTTCTTGTCGTAATTGTGCGAGCGTTGCGCCAAGCATTACTCGGCTCGCAACCTTGACCAACTGCACTCCCGTTGCTTTGGCAACGAACGGAACAGTGCGACTTGCTCGCGGATTTGCCTCAATCACATACACAGTTGAGCCAGTTACGGCAAACTGCACATTGATCAAGCCAATAACATTTAATGCGTTTGCAATCTTTTTAACCGTATTTTCTATTTCATCGATAATTTTTGCCGACAATGTGACAGGCGGAATCGTGCAAGCCGAATCGCCCGAATGAACACCTGCTTGTTCGACATGCTCCATTACCCCGCCAATCAGAACCTCTGATGAAGCATCGCGAATTGCATCGACGTCAACCTCGATTGCATCTTCTAAAAATCGATCGACAAGTACGGGTCGCTCGGCTGATAAGCCACCTTCACGGCCGAGTGAACCAGCCTGATCCATCTCTTGCATCGCCTTTCTCAGTTGCGCCTCATCATGAACGATCTGCATCGCCCGACCGCCAAGCACATAGCTCGGCCGCACTAAAACCGGGTATCCAATCTTGTTGGCGATCTCAACTGCCTGATCTACGTTTCGTGCAGTGCCACCTGGGGGCTGGGCAATCGAGTTTGCCTCACACAACGCACTCCACTTTTCGCGATCTTCGGCAATGTCAATGCTCTGACTATTTGTTCCGGCAATTAAGTCTGCAGGTATTCGCCCGGCAAGTTTTAGTGGTGTCTGGCCACCCAAACCAACGATCACTTTTGGCTTTACGCCCGACGAAACTGTTTCAGCTTCAATTACATTCAACACGTCTTCAAGAGTTAAGGGTTCGAAAAAAAGCTTGTCTGATGTGTCGTAGTCGGTCGAAACTGTTTCAGGATTGCAATTGAGCATGATGGTTTCGAACCCCGCGTCACGCAATGCAAAACTGGCATGCACACAGCAATAATCAAACTCAATGCCTTGACCAATGCGATTAGGGCCACTGCCCAAAATAATTACAGACTCTTTTGTCGAAGCATGAATTTCAGATTCATCTTCATAAGTCGAATAGTGATATGGCGTCTGCGCCGAGAACTCGGCACTGCAAGTATCAACCGCCTTATAAGTTGGTCGAACCCCCAACGCCAGACGACTAGCACGAACTTCGGCTTCAGAGTTCTTCCAGAGCCAAGCCAACTGAGCATCGGCGAACCCCATTCGCTTGGCACGAAGCCACTCGAGTTTTGTTAGCGACCCCATATCTCGCTCAGCTAAAAATTCTCGCTCTTCAACTATCGTCAGCATCTGGTCGAGAAACCACGGGTCAAACTTGCAGTATTCGGCAACAATTTCAATCGAGATTTTTCTGCGAAGGCACTCGCCAATCTGAAAAATTCGCTCGGGCGTAGGTATCGCAATTTTGTTCAGTAATTCTTCGTCGCTAAGCGCCAAATAGTTTTCTTCGCCTGGGTCGCAATTCAAACCGAAGCGACCAATCTCAAGAGAGCGCAACGCTTTTTGCAAACTCTCTGTGAACGTACGACCGATCGCCATTGCTTCGCCGACACTTTGCATTTGAGTACCAAGCACACCTGACGTGCCGGGAAACTTCTCAAAAGCCCAACGCGGAATTTTGACTACCACATAGTCGATAGTTGGCTCAAAACTTGCTGGGGTCTTTTTGGTGATGTCGTTGGAAATTTCGTCCAGTGTGTAGCCAACCGCAAGTTTCGCGGCAATCTTGGCGATTGGAAAGCCTGTCGCCTTCGAAGCCAAAGCAGAACTGCGCGACACTCGTGGGTTCATTTCGATAACAACTTGGTCGCCCGTTGTCGGGTTGACGGCGAACTGAACATTTGATCCACCAGTTTCGACCCCGACTCGACGGATACATGCAAACGCAGCGTCACGCATTTTTTGATATTCGACGTCTGAAAGCGTCATTGCCGGTGCGACAGTTATTGAGTCGCCCGTATGCACGCCCATTGCATCGACGTTTTCAATCGAGCAGATAATCACGCAATTGTCATTGCGGTCACGCATCACTTCAAGCTCGTATTCTTTCCAGCCGACAATCGACGTTTCAATCAGCACTTCTGAAATTGGACTAGCCGCCAAACCATTGCTAACGACCGCTTTAAACTCTTCAGGCGTGTGAGCAATGCCGGTGCCGCGTCCACCCAAAATGTACGCGGGTCGAATAATCACAGGCAGACCAATTTCTTTCACTATTTTTTGTGCTTCAGGCAAAGTATGTGCGATACCTGATCTCGGCACGCTGAGACCAATTTCGATCATCGCCTCTTTGAATTTTCCACGATCTTCGGCGGTGGCAATCGCTTCAGCGTTTGCGCCGATTAGTTCGGGGGTGCCTGGTACGCCAACTTTCCCACGTGCGAATAACTCCATGGCTAGATTCAAAGCAGTTTGACCGCCAAGAGTTGGCAAGACTGCGTCGGGCTTTTCGCGCTCAATAATTTTTTCGATGAAATCTGGAGTAAGGGGCTCGATGTATGTGCGATCGGCAAAATCAGGATCAGTCATGATCGTCGCCGGATTCGAGTTCGCCAAAATTACGCGATACCCTTCGCTGCGCAATACTCGACACGCTTGAGTGCCTGAATAGTCAAACTCACAAGCCTGACCGATGACAATTGGTCCTGACCCCAAGACAAGAATCGACTTGATGTCGTTGCGTCTCGGCATTATTTGGCTTCCATCCGCGACACAAATTCGCCAAACAGATAACGACTGTCGTGCGGACCTGGGCCTGCCTCGGGGTGATATTGCACGCTAAAAGCATTCGCGCCGAGAACTCGCATGCCTTCATTTGTATTGTCGTTCAAATTGACGTGAGTAACCTCAGCCTTGCCCGCCAAAGAATCTGCATCAACACAGAAATTATGGTTCTGACTGGTGATCTCGACAGTATTCGTCGCGAGATTGCGCACCGGATGATTTGCACCATGATGTCCGAATGGCAACTTGAAAGTCTTGCCACCGAGCGCAAGAGCCATCAACTGATGGCCTAGACAAATGCCGAACATCGGTACCCCTGTGCCGAATAACTCACGAATCGTTGCCGGTGCACCGTGCACCATTTCAGGATCACCAGGCCCATTCGAAAGAAAAATACCGTCTGGCGACAAAGCCATTACTTCAGCGGCTGAAGTCGACGCTGGCACTACATGCACCGTTGCAAACTCTGCCAAACAATTCAGAATTGTTGTTTTGATACCAAAGTCAAAGGCAACAACTTTAAATTTTCCCGCACCGTGAACATAACTCTTTGTCGTGGTTACTTGGGCAATCAAGTTTCGGCCAGCTGTTCCCTTTTCTTTGGCTGCCGCTTGACGCAGCTCTGATTCACTCGCAGTGCCGAACGCTCCAGGCATTGCGCCAGAGTCGCGCAAAACGCGAGTGAGTCGTCGCGTATCGATACCTGCGATGCCTGATATGTCGTGACGCTTTAGAAACGAGTCAAGAGAATCATCGCTTCGCCAGTTGCTGCGCCTTCGAGCGAGCTCACGGACGATTACTCCGCGCGCGAAAATTTTAGAAGATTCATTATCGGCCGAACTTGTGCCGTAATTGCCAATATGCGGTGTCGTAAATGTGATGATCTGTCCCGCATACGAAGGATCAGTCAAGATTTCTTGGTAACCCGAAAGACCAGTGTGAAATACAACTTCACCACGAGCGATTACTGGCGCTGAGATCTCTGAACTGCTGGCACCAATCGCTTCGCCCTCAAAAACCGAGCCATCTTGAAGCACCAGTAATGCGGGTCGAATATTTCGTGTCATTTTTGTGCTTGACCATCAATCACAGTTGCGGTTCCTTTAAACATTGTGTGTCTCACTCGACCTCGAAGCGTGCGACCAACATATGGGGTGTTAATACTTTTGCTGGCAAGTCGCTCGGGGTCAACGCTCCAAGTTAGTTGAGGATCAAACACACAAAGGTTCGCTTTAATACCCGCAACGACATCTCTTCCATGCTCTGCATCAATTCGCGCAATTTTTGCTGGGTTCCAACTCATCAACGCAACAACATCTCGAATCTCACAACCGCCTTCAGCCAAAACAACACCCAATGCGGTTTCAAGACCCAACATTCCAGGCGGTGCCATGTCGAGCGACATCTCTTTGTCACGGCGAGGATGTGGCGCATGATCAGTTGCAATTGCATCAATCGTGCCATCTAATAAACCGGCCTTCAGGGCTCGAATATCGTCGATCGATCTCAATGGTGGATTTACTTTAAAAACAGGGTTGTAACTCGACAACAGTTCTTGGGTTAACGACAAGTGGTGTGGCGTAACTTCTGCAGTAATCGCAAGACCATCACGCTTGGCTGCTCGCACTAGTTCGACACTTCGCATCGTTGACAAGTGCAGAAAGTGCATCGAGGCGCCAGTGATTCGTACCAGCTCGATATCGCGAAAAACCATCAACTCTTCAGCAATCGACGGCCAACCAGGTAGCCCCAAGTCGGTGCAACAACTGCACTCGTTCATCACTGCACCTTTGGTAAGTTCTGCGACTTCACAATGTTGTGCGAGGGTTATGCCAAGCCCCTTTGCATACTCAAGTGCTCGACGCATTAGTGCAGCATCTTGCACACCGTTGCCGTCATCGGTGAACAGCGTTACGCCCGCATTTGCCAACTCGGCCATCGGTGCCAGTGATTCACCCTGACGGCCAAGTGTTATACAGCCGCTGGGTACAACATCGACCAAACCAGCGCGCTTACCTTGCTCGCGCACAAAGTCAATTACGGCTACAGAATCTTGAGGCGGATCGGTGTTCGGCATTGCAACAAGCGCCGTGTAACCGCCTAATGCCCCAGCCCTACTGCCAGTTTCAATCGTCTCGGCTTCTTCTTTGCCAGGTTCGCGCAAGTGCGCGTGCAGATCAACAAATCCACTGCTGACAATACATCCTGAGGCATCAAGTTGAATATCGCCTTTCAAATTTTTGCCAACTTCTACAACGCAATCGTTTTCGATTTTCACATCTGCAACTTCTTGCGAGCTTCGATTGATTACAGTGCCACCCTTGATCACGATTGACTTACTCATGCCTGACCCCCAAGACTTGAACCACTGCCAAGCAACTCAAACAAAACCGCCATGCGCACTGATACACCATTAGCAACTTGACGATGTATTAGAGAATTCTTCACGTCAGACGGATCAATCTGCATCTCGACACCGCGATTCATCGGGCCTGGATGCATGACGATCGCATCAGACTTTAAAGCCAGAACTCTTTTTTGCGTCAAGCCGTATTGCTCGCTGTATTCACGAAGCGTGGGTACATGGCCCTGCGCCATGCGCTCGCTCTGCAAGCGCAACATATAGAGCACATCAACTTTGTCGATGATCTCATCGAGCTTGTGCGAGACGCTGACAGGCCAATGCGACACATCAGGCGGCAACAAAGTTGGTGGCGCCACAAGCACGACATTTGCCCCAAGCAAAGTGAAAGCCTGAATGTTGCTGCGCGCCACACGTGAGTGTTTGATGTCTCCAACTATCGCAATTTTCATCCCTGAAAAATTCTGTGCGTGAGTTGCTTCGCGAATGGTGTAACAGTCGACGAGCGCCTGAGTCGGATGCTGATGTGCGCCGTCACCCGCGTTGATTATTGATGCTGTTGTCCACTGGCTAATCTGCCACGGAATACCCACCGACTTGTGCCGAACAACAAACGCATCAACTCCCATGTCGGTGATCGTCGCTACGGTGTCGCGCAGCGATTCGCCTTTGTTGACGCTAGAAGTTGAAACGTTGAAGGTCATCGTGTCGGCTGAAAGACGCTTGGCTGCAGTTTCGAAACTCAGCCGGGTGCGCGTTGAATCTTCAAAAAATAAACTTGCAACAGTGCGCCCTCGAAGCGCCGGAACTTTTGGCACTGGTCGCTGATTGATCTCAGCCATATGATCTGTCAACTGCAACAGACCAGTCAGGCCGTCAAGGCCAAGTTCGTCGATTGATCGCAAGTGTTTCATGGCTTGCCCTCCGGGTTTGGCGTAACAAACACACCATCATGCGTTGCCGAAACTTCATCGCCTCGATGCGTTGGCAAGTTTTTGCCAACAAAGTCTGGGCGTATTGGCAATTCGCGATGTCCTCGGTCAACTAAAACTGCGAGCTGAACCGCACGCGGTCGACCGTAATTGTTTAAGCCTTCCATCGCAGCTCTTACTGTGCGGCCCGTATAAAGAACATCATCGACGACAACTACTGTCGCACCCGACAAATCAAACGGAATATTGCTTATTGCACCAAGCGAAACTGGTCGCATTCCTATGTCGTCGCGGTGCAGGCTGACATCGAGGGCGCCGACGGGCACCTTGACTTCTTTTTCAATATTGTTGATCTGCGCGGCGATTTCTTCAGCGATCCAGGTACCACCCCGCTGCAATCCAACTATCGCCAAACCATCAACACCATGGTTTCGTTCGACAATCTCATGGGCGATTCGCACAATCGCGCGGCGCACATCGGCCGCAGTCATCGCCTCACGCGACGGACTAGAACTCACAGACTTGCTCACTATTGCTCCTCCGTTCGAGCCTCACAGGACTCATTTGACGGTGAATTGTTTTCTAAACTTCGTTTGTCAATATAGCAGCACTGACGCGAGCAGTCGTCATTTCGCTTTTCGCTGAAACACCACCCACCAAGAATTGGCATAGGCGATTTCAAAATCGGACGCCACCGACGACCAAACCTCCCGCATCTGATCATCCATATTTGTGGGTAAAACTACAAACTCGATCTCATCAACAAATGGCAAAACGTCACCGGCCGCGAAAGCATCAAGACCATAGAGCGCCCGCTTGAACGGCACAGGAAACGCATAAATTCTCTCGCGTCGCGCCAACTGAGCAGTCAAGGGGTGGTAAGCACTAACGATCGCCGACTCTGGCACCTTGCTAAGTGCCTCTTGTGCAGCAATCACCATTGGATGATTACTTCCGTTGTATTTGAGTTCGGTACGAGCACCTGGCAATGGTGACCACATGAACGCCGAAAAAAGGCTTGAAACCAAACAAGCTCCAACCAACCACCGACGAAACTTTTGTGGGAGGCGACCAATTGCATAAACCGTGCCGAATACAAGTACGGGCACAACGATGAATGAATAATGATATTCGACGTGAAATTGATACCAAAAAGTACTGAGAATATTAAGGCCGATAACGAAAATCGATATCGCCGCCACTTCGGGAAACGCAAAAAATATAAACGCGAAAGGCAACATCATCTGTAACAAATAAAACGGCCTCGATTCGGACAATAGATGCGCTACAAGTTTTGTGGGCTCAGAAAGCGATGTCTTCAGCAAACCTCCTACGCCGCCAAACGGAATTCGCCAACTATTTCTGAACGGAACGCCGTTGATTCCTTTTTGAATTCCAAATATTGCCACGATCATGTACCACAGCGATACCCCTGCTGTTGTTAAGCCAACTTTTCGACTCTTTCTAAATGCGAGCCAGATGCCGAGTGGAATTATCACTAAGGCAACATCTTCTTTGACGCTAAGACTCAGCACGAGCGCAACGAACAGCAACCGCCATCGCTTCTCGAGTGCGGCATAAAGAGCAACGCCTATAAACAAACCCAAAAACGAGTCTGGATGAAAGTTCTCGATGCCAATCCAAACAGTCGCAGGATGAATTAAATAGACGAGTGCAAAAACGCTCGCCGCGATTTCACTTTCGAGTCGCCTGCGCGTATAAAGAAAAACAGGTACCGCTCCGGCCGCAATCGCAATTGATTGAACAATGAACAGAAACGAACTTGAACCAACAAGCCAGTAGAAAGGCACCAACAAGATCAAAATGAAGCTCGTATGATCGCCAAACAAATTTCGTCCCATCAAAGTCACAAACGGGCTTTCAAATCTTGACAAGAGCCAAATTCCTTGGTCGTAGAGTCCGAAGTCGTAAGCCGAGGTGTTTAGACCCCGATGCAGCTCAACGCTTATCGCTGCCAAATAGACGAAAAGCAGAGCAATCGCCGAACCCGTCGCAGTTTGCCAAACCGTAATCTGCGAGGCACGTAGCCGGAGGTTGCTTAAAAACTTTTTCGTATCCCCAACCTTTTCAACCCTTAGATGCGCACCTGTTTAGCAATAGCCGAAAGAACACCGTTCACATATTTACTAGATTCTTCTGTCGAAAATCTCTTGGCAAGTTCGACTGCCTCGTTGATCACGACAGCGACTGGCACGTCATGTCTTTCTAGTAATTCATAAATCGCAAGTCGCAGAATGTTGCGATCAACTGCTGGTATTCGTTGAATCGTCCAAGTATGAGAAAATTCTGATATCAGTTCGTCGGTCTCTTGCCGCTTAGATTCTGTGCCCTTTGCCAGCAATATCACTAAATCGTCGACACCGAGTATTTGAGCATTTATGACTTCTTCAACTTTGATGTTGCGTGACTCTGCTTCATAAAGAAAGTGAACTGCACGTTCACGAGCCGTACTTCGTTCGTCGTCCCCGACTTTGGCCTTACGGGGTGAAGACATCAAACTCTCGTTATGTATTCGCCTGAGCGCGTATCGACTTTGACCCGATCACCAATATTGACGAACAAAGGCACCTGAATCACTTTGCCTGTTTCGAGAGTTGCGGGCTTTCGTGCACCCGAAACGCGATCACCCTGAATACCAGGCTCGGTTTCGGCAATATTGAGTTCGACCGTCACGGCAATTTCAACGCTGACTATCTCATCTTTGTATTGAGCGATGATCGCCTTGGCGCCTTCAACCAGAAAGTCGGATGCGTCACCTAATGCTCGTGGCGAAATATTGATCTGTTCATATGACTCAGTATCCATGAACACAAAATCATCACCCTCTTTGTATAAAAACTGCATATCTGCACGGTCGAGAATCGCTTGTTCGACTCGAACACCAGCGTTGAAAGTTCGCTCAAGAATATTGCCCGTTCGCAAATTTCGAAGCTTCGTGCGCACAAACGCGCCGCCCTTGCCGGGCTTTACGTGCTGAAAGTCGACAACAGTGAAAAGACCATTATCGATTTCGAGTGTGATGCCGTTCTTTAGGTCGTTGGTTGTAATTGCAGGCACTGTCGATCCTTTTTGCTTGATGTAAGTACTCGGCAGCCTGACTGCGTAACGACGACTAAGTCTTCAATTCGCACGCCACCGAGCCCTTCACGATAGACGCCAGGTTCAACGGTTACTACTTCACCAACTTCTAACGGTTCTGCAAAGCCAGTTCGAACCCAAGGCATCTCATGAATTTGCAAACCCACGCCATGGCCCGTGCTGTGTGTGAATTCAGATGCGAAACCAGCCTCGGCGATGTAATCACGACAAGTCTTATCTACATCTTGGGCCAAAACACCAGCCCTCACCGCGGCAAGACCGAGTAATTGCGACTGACTAACTACTTCGTGCATCTCACTTAAAACCGGATCAACATCGCCGATGAGAAATGTTCGCGTCATGTCAGAGTGATAGCCATCAACGAGACCACCGACGTCGATGACAACACTGTCTCCAGTTTCGATTCGCCGACTAACTGGTCGATGATGCGGGCGCGCAGCGTTGGGACCGCTCGCCACGATCGTGTCGTAGCT
>Ga0255193_1000044_pt1 | contig 31492 bp, 29 predicted proteins | sample Miss_Yuk_RepA_8h_FD_189937 | JGI IMG/M metagenome (GOLD analysis project Ga0255193, IMG submission 189937) | Freshwater microbial communities from Mississippi River, Louisiana, United States - Miss_Yuk_RepA_8h | ecosystem: Environmental > Aquatic > Freshwater > River | place: USA: Louisiana...
TGATTTTCACCTGATTAGACGACAACCATGGGATGTCATTTTCAAGAAATGCATCTATTCCAGGGCCTTGCAATCCAATTGAATTAAGCATCCCACTTGGAGTTTCAGCCATACGAGGAGTTACCCTGCCAGTTCTTGGTTTAGTCATAATTGATTTGGTGACTATCGCGCCAATCTCAGTTAATGGAAAAAATTGAGAGAGTTCCTGGCCAGAACTAGCGCAACCACTTGCAGTGAAGATTGGATTTGAAAATCTCTTACTACCTATTTTGGTTGAAAAATCCAAGGCGCTCATATTTATAGAGCATCCATTACAGTTTTTCGATCCCAAATAATCTCAGCACCATCCATGACCGGTCCATCAATACAGGTCCGGACCATTTTTATGCCACCTTCATTCTTAACTGGCACCACACAGGTCATGCAAACGCCAATGCCACATGCCATGGCCTCTTCCACCGCACATTGATGGGCGATATCAAAATCATCTGCAATTTTTGCAACAGCTGAGAGCATTCCCATTGGACCACATGAATAAATAACCTCTGTTGAGTACTCTCTTATTAATCTTGGAATTGCCTCACTGATCTGACCATGAATTCCTGTAGTGCCATCATCTGTCGTTAGCGTTAATGATGAAACACTCCGCTTACCTTCTAAAGGCGCGTAAATTTTGTTTGCAGTACTTGCACCTAAGACCATGTCAACTCGGCAACCGCGATTTTTCAATACTTCAGCCAAAGCAAATAGTGGTGCCGAACCATATCCACCACCAATCAACATCGTGTTGGCATTTGTTGTTGGAATCCCAAAAGCAGTTCCTAAAGGTCCAACTATGTCAACAAAAGCACCAACATTTTGGCTGCATAACCATTTACTGCCTTGGCCATGTGGAGCAACTACCAATTCAATACTTCCACCCATTGGACCTTTATCGCTTGCGCGATAAATCGCGAAAGCTCTTCTTAAAATCAAAGATGATTGCTCACCACCAACTGAAATGGCAACAAAGTTGCCAGGTTTACTGTGAGCTGCCATATCCCCTACTGCAAAAACCATATGGTGATATGGACCTACTTTTTTATTGCTCAAAACCTCTGATTGAATTTGTTGTGCATTGCGATTAATTTTTTGTGGAGAAATCATGTCATCCACTCCTGCAAAGATTTGATTGCAAACTCATCTTTTTGAAGTGCGCTTATCCCTGCCACCGCTGCTTTAAAACCCGGAATGGTGGTTATGCATGCAACAGATCGTGAAATAGCGGCAGTTCTAATCAAAAATCCATCCTGCCTAGAACCACGTCCTAAGGGTGTATTGATAACTAATTGTACTAATCCTTTGGTAATTAGATCATTGGCAGATAATTGATCTGTTTGGGGATCGGAGTTTTTTCTTACCTTTTCAGAAGGAACACCTTTCTCAGTTAAATAAGAATGGGTTCCCGCTGTACTGTAAATCTTAAAACCTAACTCATGTAACCCTCTTGCTGAACGCCAGCCAGCATCTTTATCTCTTTGCGAAAGTGAAATAAACACAGCACCTGAAATCGGCAATGGTCCAAATGCTGCAATCTGGCTCTTTGCAAATGCCAATCCGAAATTGTTAGCTATTCCCATAACCTCACCAGTCGATTTCATCTCCGGACCTAAAACAGTATCAACTCCTGTGCCATCAACTCTACGGAATCGATTGAAGGGTAGAACGGCTTCTTTCACTGAAACACCATTAGCCTTTCCGTCACCAATCTTTGGCAAAATGGCATCTTTGCGTAGTTGATCAATACTGACTCCAGTTGCAATCAAGGCTGCAGCTTTAGCTAATTGAACACCAGTTGCTTTTGCAACAAAAGGGACAGTTCTTGACGCTCTTGGATTTGCCTCTAATACGAACAGTTTTTGAGGGTCGCCGCTGACAGCAAATTGAATATTAATCAAACCCCTTACGCCGACATCCTTTGCTATTTTTTCAGTAGCAACTCGGATCTGATCTAACATATTTTTATCCAATGAAGTACTTGGCAAAACGCAAGCGGAGTCTCCTGAGTGAACACCCGCCTCTTCAATATGCTCCATTACACCAGCCAAATACAGATCAGATCCGTCATAGAGTGCGTCTACATCTATTTCGATTGCATCATCTAAGAATTTATCAATTAAAACTGGATGATTTGGAGTGATAGCGGTTGCTTTATCAATAAAACCTCTCAGAGATTCTTCATCATAAACAATCTCCATACCTCTTCCACCGAGAACATAAGATGGTCTTACAAGCACTGGGTAACCAATTCTTGTGGCAATTTCTGAGGATTCTTGATAAGAGTTTGCCATTCCGAAATTAGGCGCACACAAATTGTTCTTAGAAAGAATTTCACCAAAGGCGCCTCGCTCTTCAGCCAAATCAATTGCATCAGGGGATGTGCCAAGAATTTTCACGCCCGCATCTAATAGGCCTCGAGCAAGTCCAAGTGGAGTTTGACCTCCTAATTGTGCAATAACTCCCAAAATTGGACCGGCTGCACTTTCGGCGGCAATAACCTCTAATACATCTTCAAGCGTTAGGGGCTCGAAATACAATCTATCTGATGTGTCGTAATCTGTAGAAACAGTCTCTGGATTGCAATTGATCATAATCGTTTCATAGCCTGCCTTTTGTAAGGCAAATGATGCATGAACGCACGAATAATCAAATTCAATTCCTTGACCTATTCGATTTGGACCGCTTCCAAGAATGATTACCGCTGGTTTACTCCTAGATAACACTTCACTCTCTTCATCATAAGCTGAGTAGTAGTAAGGAGTAAGGGCAGCGAATTCACCAGCACAGGTATCAACAGTCTTGTAAACTGGATGAAGATTTAAATTACTTCTAATCTGACGAACCTCTGATTCATTACTTTTTCTTAGTTCTGCAATCTGAGCATCGGAAAAACCCATCATTTTTGATGATTTCAAAAGCTCTCTAGTTAGCTCTCCAGAACTGGCGATCAATGAGGCTTGATCATTTATTAATCTAATCTGTTCAAGAAACCACGGATCAATCTTTGTAATTTTATAAACTTCATCAACTGATGCGCCATTAAACAAAGCCAACTGCACCTGCTGTAGTCGAAATTCAGTTGGTACTGCAATCTTTCCAAGCAATTCAGCGAGATCTTCCCTTCGCCATCTGAATGATGCGCCCGCTTTTTCTAATGAGCGCAGAGCTTTTTGAAGGGCTTCAGGAAAACTTCGACCAATCGCCATGGCCTCACCGACACTTTTCATGGTGGTAGTTAGGCGTGTGTCAGCCTCCGGAAATTTCTCAAAGGCAAATCTTGGAATTTTTACAACTACGTAGTCTAAAGCTGGTTCAAAGGAAGCTGGAGTTGATTTAGTTATATCATTTTCAATTTCATCTAATGTGTACCCAATCGCTAACTTGGTTGCAATCTTTGCAATGGGAAATCCGGTGGCTTTTGAAGCTAGTGCTGATGATCGAGAAACTCGCGGATTCATCTCGATCACAATTATTCTTCCGTCTGTCGGATTGACTGCAAATTGAATATTGCACCCTCCGGTTGCAACTCCAACTTCTCGAATAATCTTTATCGAAAGATCACGTAATTTTTGATACTCAACATCGGTTAAAGTCATAGTAGGTGCAACCGTTATTGAATCGCCCGTATGGACTCCCATAGGGTCAACATTTTCAATGCCACAAACAATAACTACATTGTCTTTGTTATCTCGCATAACCTCGAGCTCGTACTCTTTCCAACCAATTATCGATTCTTCAAGAAGAACTTCAGTTGTTGGACTGTGTCGCAAACCGGCTCCGGCAATTTGTTGTAAATCTTTTTCATTGTAAGCAATTCCAGAACCCAATCCACCCATAGTGAATGAAGGGCGTACGACCACTGGATATTTAAGTTCAGCCACGGCCTCCAAACAATCTTGCATGGAATGGCAGATCTTTGATTTTGCAGATTGCCCACCGATACTCTCGACAATCTTCTTAAATACTTCGCGATCTTCTCCTCGCTTAATTGCATCGACATCCGCGCCAATTAATTTGGTGCCATACTTAACAAAAGAGCCTCGTTCGTGAAGTGCCATCGCAGCATTAAGAGCTGTTTGACCACCTAATGTGGCAAGAACAGCATCTGGACGCTCTTTATCTAAAATCATCTCAATCACATCAGGGGTAATGGGTTCGATGTATGTAGCGTCGGCAAACTCAGGATCAGTCATTATTGTTGCTGGGTTAGAGTTTATAAGGATTACCCGAATACCTTCCGCCCGTAATACTCGACAAGCTTGAGTTCCCGAATAATCAAATTCACAAGCTTGACCAATAACTATTGGTCCGCTTCCAATTACTAATACGCTTTTTATTGAACTGTCTCTAGGCATTTATTTCCTTTAAGCCCATTTTTGGATTTTGCATCAAATTAACAAACCTTTGGAAGAGATAGGAAGCATCGTGCGGACCAGCTGCTGATTCTGGGTGATATTGCACCGAAAAAGCAGGTATAGAAATCAACTCAAGACCTTCTACAACCGAATCATTCAAAGAAATATGAGTGACTCTGCCATCACCATATACAGTCTTAAACTCGTGATCCTTTGGCGCAGCAACTGCAAAACCATGGTTATGTGCAGTAATTTCAACTTTGCCAGTGGTTAAATCAATGACCGGCTGATTTATGCCGCGGTGACCAAACGGTAATTTATAAGTTTCAAAACCTAAAGCTCTTCCCAGTATTTGATGGCCAAAACAGATTCCAAAAAAGGGAATTTCATCTGCCAAAACATTTCTTACAAGTTCAACAACCTCAGTCATTGCGGCCGGATCCCCCGGTCCATTAGATAGAAATACACCATCTGGTGAAATAGCTTTTATCTCTTCATATGTAGTGTTCATCGGCATAACGTGAACCTGAATACCCAATTCCGCCATGGCTTTTGGAGTTGCTCCTTTAATACCCAAATCAATGGCAGCAACTTTTAAAATGGTTGAAACCCCTTGTGGCGGATTTACTATGTATGGCTTTGAAGTTGTTACATCTGAAGCCAAAAATGCTCCACTCATCGGTTGTGTTTTTCGTACCTTGACCACCATCTCTTCTCTACTCAATTCAGTATCACTAAAGATTCCCACGCGCATCGCACCACGATCCCTCAGGTGTCGAGTTATTGCCCTGGTATCAACACCTTGGATTCCAACCACTCCAGACTCGATCAACTCCTCTTCTAAAGATTTTTCACAACGCCAATTGCTTGTGATAGATGATGGATTGCGAACGACAAAGCCAGCCACCCAGATCTTTGAGGATTCTTTATCAGCTTTATTCATGCCAGTATTACCAATATGTGGAGCTGTCATAACAACAATTTGTTTATGGTATGAGGGATCTGTCAAAGTTTCTTGATAACCAGTCATTCCAGTAGAAAATACTGCTTCACCAAAGGTTTCACCTGTTTTAGCCCACGAACTTCCTTCAAATATACGCCCATCATCTAAAACGAGGTAGGCAGTTTTTAACTTACTCATTGCTGTTTGATTTCTTTTCTACAATTTGAGAATTTTGTAAAACGTGCTCACCATTATGGAATACATCGGTAATCACACTTGGTAGCTCCATGCCATTAAAGGGAGTGTTCTTACTCTTTGATTTCAATTTATCGCGATCTACATGCCAATTTCTGTCCACATCAACCAGGATTAGATTTGCAGAACTACCGACAGCTATCTGATTACCATGATTGGTGTACCCAGCTATTCGCGCTGGCGCAATTGACATACGATCAATCAGATCAGACCAGTTCATAAATTTGGTTTCAATCATTGTCTTTACAACTACTGAGAAGGCGGTTTCTAAACCAACCATGCCAAAGGCACCTGCTTGGAATTCACAATCTTTATCTTCAGATGGATGAGGGGCGTGATCCGTTGCCACGATATCGATTACCCCTTCAGCTAAACCTTCTCGCAAAGCCTGCACATCCTTCTGAGTTCTAAGTGGTGGGTTCACTTTATAGATTGGATCATAATTCTCTACTAATTCATCGGTCAGTAGAAGATGGTGTGGCGTTACTTCGGCTGTGACTTGAATCCCACGTTGTTTTGCCCACCTTATTAATTCAACTCCACCTGCAGTTGTTACATGACAAATATGTAATCTTGATTGAACATGTTCGGCTAGCAAGATATCTCTAGCAATGATCGCTTCTTCGGCAATCGCCGGCCAGCCTGGTAATCCAATTCGCGCTGAAATGATTCCTTCATTCATTTGCGCATTGACCGTCAGTCTCGGTTCCTGAGCATGTTGCGCAATGATTCCATTAAATGTTTTCACATACTCAAGTGCGCGTCGCATTATCAATGGATCAAATACACACTTTCCATCATCACTAAATATTCTTACCCTTGCTATGGAATCGGCCATCGCCCCCATCTCAGCTAATTGCTCACCAAGTAATCCTTTAGTCACTGCGCCAATCGGATTAACATCAACTAATCCTGCACTCTTGCCAAGACGATAAATCTGTTCAACAACACCTGCATTATCCGCAACTGGATTTGTATTAGCCATCGCAGATACCGCTGTGTAGCCGCCAGCAACGGCTGATCTTGAACCAGTTAGAACAGTTTCGGCATCTTCCCTACCTGGTTCGCGTAGATGAGTGTGTAAATCAACCAAGCCTGGAATTAAAAGCTTTGATTTAGCATCTATACCATCAGAAACCGCACCGGCAATTGCATTATCAACCTTGGAAATTAAACCATTGGTTATCTCAATGTTAACTAGGTTGCCATTAGCCAACTTTGCATTAGAGATTTTCATTATTTACTCTCCCCTATTGGCGCTCCACCAAGTAACTCATATAAAACTGCCATACGAATCGCAACCCCATTTTTAACTTGATCAATTATCACTGATTTCAAATCATCAGCACTTTCTGCAGATATTTCTAGGCCACGGTTCATTGGGCCTGGATGCATAACAATTGCATTTTTAGATAATTTGGCTAGACGAACAGAATTTAAACCAAAACGTTTTGAGTACTCCTGGGATGAGGGAAAAAAAGAATCATTCATTCGTTCTAATTGAATTCGAAGCATCATGACCACATCACATTTTGATATCTCTTCATCAAGATCATATGAGATTCTTACCGGCCAATCTGAAACACCCACAGGCAATAAGGTTGGTGGTGCCACCAATGTTACTTGTGCACCTAATTTTGTTAACAACAATACATTGCTTCTAGCAACCCTAGAGTGCAGAATATCGCCAACAATTAATACTTTCACACCTGATAAATCCTTTTCAGTACTTCTTAAATGTTGCTTTATTGTGAAAGCATCAAGTAGTGCTTGCGTAGGGTGTTCATGGGTGCCATCGCCTGCATTTATAACAGCAGCCTGTATCCATTGAGTATCAGCCAAGCGCTTTGCAGCACCAGAGCTGCCATGGCGAATTACTACAGCATCAGCTCCCATAGCTTGTAATGTTTGAGCAGTATCTTTCAAACTCTCACCCTTACTAACCGATGAGCCTTTTGCTGAAAAATTGATTACATCCGCCGATAACCTCTTAGCAGCAGTTTCAAAACTGATTCGAGTACGAGTAGAATCTTCAAAAAAGAGATTAACAACTGTTTTTCCACGAAGCGTTGGTAATTTTTTATTCGGTCCATCAGTAATTTGAGCCAACTCTTTTGCTGTTGACAACAAACTCAAGGCACTTTCTTTTGTTAAATCAGCAGCCGATAACAGGTGTCCGGTAATCATTTGATCAGCTCCACTAGATCCTCGTTATCTAGTTCTGAAAGATGAACTTTTACACTCTCGGTGAGTGAAGTTGGAATATTTTTGCCCACATAATCTGCTCTGATTGGTAATTCTCGGTGCCCGCGATCAACTAATACAGCAAGTTGAACTGTTTTTGGTCGTCCCACCTCACCTATCGCATCAAGTGCTGCCCTAATTGTTCGTCCAGAGAACAAAACATCATCCACTAGAACTAAATCTTTGCCCTCTATGCCACCGGCAGGTAATTTGGTAGGGAGAATCGGTTTTGGCGGCCGCAGCCTTAAATCATCACGATGCAAGGTGATATCTAGGACGCCAGAAGCCACTTCCCCTTCAATTTCGCTAATGAAAGCTGCAATTCGATTGGCTAAATAGGCACCCCGAGTTGGAATACCCATTAAGACTAAATTTGAGATCCCTTGATTATGTTCGATGATTTCATGTGAAATACGTTTAATTGCCCGATCGATGTCGGAGCCTGATAACAAAATACCCATTTACTTCTCCTTCGCCGCCTCTCTGGACGGATCGTTAAAGGAATCGCCGTATATTAGCAGATAGCCTGTGGATATCGAAAACCTTCAAAATCCGCGTGTGGCTAATCTGCATCTATGAATAAAAATAACCCAGCAGAACGCTTAAGAATAATAAGAAAATCAAAAGGGTGGAGTTTGCAAGATGTTGAACTTCACTCAAATGGCAAGTGGAAGGCAGTTGTAATCGGTTCCTATGAAAGAGGTGACCGGGCAATTTCACTCAAAAAAGCAATTTCGCTCATGGAGTTTTATCAAGTTCCGATCAGTGAGCTTTTTCCAGAGGTGACCCCGATAGTTTCAGCCCGAAGCCTAACCTTGGACTTAGTAAGGATTTCAACCGGTATTGATGCCAATACTGAGCAGATTAGAAGATTTACAAAATTGGTAAGTGATCGCCGAAAGGACTGGAATGGTCAACTGTTAACTATTAGAGCAAATGATCTTCAATTTCTCTCACTGTTGCTGGGTTTAACCGATGCAGCAACGCTCGATTACTTAACAGAGGCGGAGTTGCTTACTGCCTAAATAGCGATTGAATCCTTAAGTTTAATAATCCTTCCTAGGACACCATTTATATAGCTTGAGGATTCATCGGTTGAAAGAGACTTAGCCAGTTCAACCGCTTCATCACAGGCTACCTGATTATCAATATCTGCAGCCCAGAGAATTTCAAATATCGCGATTCTTAAAATATTTCGATCAATCGGAGGCATCCGGTCCATATCCCAGCCTTGAGCGTAAGTAATAATCAATTCATCGATTTTAGGTAGGTGTTCGGCAACTCCATTTATTAACACCAACACATAAGGCTCTTGAGAAAGTTCATTCGCCCCTCGGGAAGTAAATAAGTCAGTGGCTAAAACCTTCTTAATATCTGCTTCATAGAGAAAATCTAGCGCCCGCTTGCGAGCTTTACTACGGGCAGACATTTTTTAGTTTGCTCGTCCGAGATATGCACCAGTTCTTGTGTCAACCAAAACTTTCTCATCTTGTTTGATGAAAAGTGGTACCTGAACTGTGATTCCAGTTTCAACTGTTGCCGGCTTTGTTCCTCCAGATGATCTATCACCCTGTAAACCTGGCTCTGTATAAGTGATTTTCAATTCCACTGATGCTGGTAGTTCAATGAATAATGGATTACCTTCATGCATTGCCACGATTACATCGGCATTTTCTAATAGGTAATCAACCGCATCTCCGACTGTCTGCTTACTAATTGAGATTTGATCGTAATTGGTAGAGTCCATGAACATGAAATCTTCACCATCTCTATAAAGATATTGCATATCCCGCTTATCAACTTGAGCGACCTCTACTTTTACTCCTGCATTAAAAGTTTTTTCAACCACCTTGCCAGAGAGTACCGAACGCATCTTGGTGCGAACGAAAGCTCCACCTTTACCTGGCTTAACATGTTGAAACTCAATTACATTCCATAACTGACCATCTAGATTCAATGTCATTCCATTTTTTAGATCATTGGTGGTAGCCATGTCTGCCCTATCTAATATCTAAAATCTTTAAGTATTTCTTAAAAACTATTGTCTAAGCCTACCTTGTCAGCCAACTAACTTTTGCATCGCGATTAAGGCTAAGTGGTAGCTATCCACACCAAATCCTGCAATTGAACCTTTTACTACCCCACTAATTACTGATGTGTGACGAAACTCTTCCCGCGATAATGGATTTGACAGGTGAACCTCAATAACTGGCGCAGAGAGCATTGTCACGGCATCTCTTATCGCATATGAATAATGGGTAAAAGCAGCTGGGTTGAAAATTACCGGTTGCTTTTTATCGGCGGCTTCATGCAACCAAGAGATAATCTCACTTTCACTATCGCTCTGTTTAATGTCAATCTCAATGGACAATTCTTTCGCTTTTTCTTCAATTGCTTTCTTCAATTGGCTGTAATCAAGATCGCCATAATGCTTTTGCTCACGCAAATCAAGCCTAGACAAATTTGGGCCGTTTAATATAAGAATCTTCATTTGGCTATTCTCTCATAAACATTACTCAACGTGCTTGGTGAAACATCCTCAAACCAAACCGGTTTACCGATTCTACTAATTCCAATGAATCGCAACTTTGAGTTCTTTACTTTCTTATCGCTAGCTAAAAGGGCAAGCAAAGACTTGAATTTGCTTCCTGGGTAGGAAATCGGTAGATCAAAATTTCGAAGTAATTCTCTATGTAGTAGAACAGCATCATCTGATAATCCAGCCAATTTTTTGCTTAACTCTGCAGCAAATACCATTCCAATACTCACAGCTTCACCATGCCTTAGTTTGTAACCACTATTTTTCTCAATTGCATGCCCTAAGGTATGACCATAGTTAAGTATTTCTCGTAATTTACTCTCTTTAAAATCTTTGGAAACCACATTTGCTTTAACTTTGATAGAGCGCGCTATGAGTTGCTGGTAATCCAGATCATCATCTTGAGCAAGATTTAGAATTTTGTAATCAGCAATAAATCCACATTTAATCACTTCTGCCATACCTGCTGATAAATCTCGTTTGGGCAATGTGTTCAAAAATGTTAAATCGATTAAGACTTCAGATGGAGAATGAAAAGCTCCAATCAGATTCTTACCGCTCTTAGCATTAATTCCTGTTTTGCCACCAATCGCCGCATCAACCATTCCCGCCAAGGAGGTTGGGAATGCATACCAAGCAATTCCTCTTAACCAAGATGAAGCAGCAAATCCTGCAAGATCGGTTGTCGCTCCACCACCTATACCAATGATTGCATCTGTACGGGTAATTCCTTCTGCCGCACATTTACTCCAAACTTTATCTAACGTCTTTAGGGTTTTTTGATTTTCCCCTTCGGGAGTTATCAGAAACTTCATGCGCGAATTTTCCTTCAACCGATATTTTGTAACTATAGATTTTGGAGCAAGAATCAAAGTTTTACTGTGAATACTTGAGATGGTTTTGATCTCAGTTGCCCAATTGACACCGATCTTGACCGTATATCGGTGCTCACCTTTTACATTAATTATTTTCATATCTTTGCTTTGATTTTATCCACGATTATTTTTGCAACTTCATGAGGTTTCTTACTGTCGGATGAGACAGTGTCGGTTGCTAATTTTTCATAAACTGGGCGACGTTCGTTCATAAGATTCATCCATTGCTGTCTTGGGTTTATCAGCAACAGTGGTCTATCTTTGTTAAATCCTATTCGTACTGCCGCTTGCGATATTGATACATCAATAAAAATTACCGGATAATCGGCTGATTCTAAGATTTGGGAAATTTCCGAATTTATTGGCGCTCCACCTCCTAAAGAGATAACTCCTGAAAAATCTTGCAATAGTTGTTTTACCTTATCCACCTCAAGTGCACGAAAATGTGGTTCTCCATCATCAACAAATATTTCAGATATTTTTTTCCCTACTGATTTCTCGATTTCTCCATCGCTATCAATAAAAGGTAACGACAGCTCCTTAGCTAGTGCTTTGCCAATACTAGATTTACCTGCACCGGGTGGACCAATTAAAACAATCTTTTTCAACATTACTTTATTTCTAAGCTCTTCATATATTGCTCAAAATTGCGCTTGGTTTCTTGAACACTGTCTCCACCAAATTTTTCAAGTACTGCATCTGCAAGCACCAAGGCAGCCATGGCTTCAGCAACTATTCCTGAGGCTGGAACTGCGCACACATCAGATCTTTGATTTATCGCCTTTGCTGCTTCACCAGTAGCAACGTCAATTGTGTCTAGAGCTTTAGGAACCGTTGAGATGGGTTTCATTGCAACTTTTACTCTAATAATCTCGCCGTTACTCATGCCGCCTTCAGTTCCACCAGCGCGATCTGTTCGACGAACGATTTCACCTTTTGCATTTTTTTCAATTTCATCATGGGCAACTGAACCTCTTCGTTTGGCTGTCGCAAACCCATCACCCATCTCGACGCCTTTAATTGCCTGAATGCCCATCATTGCTCCAGCTAAACGTGCATCCAATCGTTTATCCCAATGAGTATGTGAACCCAAGCCAGGCGGCAAGTTGTAAGCCAATACTTCAACAACTCCACCTAATGTGTCACCATCTTTGTGAGCTTGCTCAATCTCTTTAACTATCTGCTCGCTTACTTTCTTGTCAGCACAACGTACTGGATCTTCATCAATTTGATGGCGATCACTTATAGACGGAAGTCGGTAATCCTCAGCAACACTTACCTTTCCAATTGATAAAACATGGCTCAAAATTTCAATACCAACACTTTGCTTAAGAAATGCTCGAGCAACAGCTCCAAGTGCTACGCGAGCAGCAGTCTCTCGGGCGCTTGCTCGTTCCAAAATCGGACGAGCATCTGAAAAATTAAACTTTTGCATTCCAACTAAGTCAGCATGTCCTGGCCGTGGTCTAGTTAAAGGTGCGTTCCTTGCTAAATCTTTAATCTCATCCTCAGGAACTGGATCTGCACTCATGATCTTTTCCCATTTCGGCCACTCAGAGTTCGCTATTTGAATCGCAATTGGTCCACCTTGAGTTTTCCCATGACGGATGCCACCGGTAATTGTGATCTTGTCTGCTTCAAAATTCTGTCTAGCACCTCTACCAAATCCCAGGCGACGACGAGACAAATCCATATCGATATCTTTACTAGTAATTAATACATGCGCAGGTATACCTTCAATGATTGCCGACAGCGCAGGACCATGCGATTCACCAGCTGTGAGCCATTTAAGCACTGCGCTCTCCAATCAAATTTGATAGGAGTATTCTCTCAGATCATCTTCTTAACCCGTCGCCAATTTACCCTCATGGAATGGAAAACTTTGCGAGATATGTTCCTAAAATCATAAATGGAGCAAAGGCAATCGAAGTTCTTGGTTTAAACAATGCGAAAACACCACCTATAAACCAGGTGGCAGTTATTGCTTGCGTTAGTTGAAAAACTGAGGACAGCGGAAGAGCGCAAATTATTGATAACTTCAAATCCCCTTCCCCTAATTTACGCTGACTTAAAAAATATAACACTAGATACATGATGAAATTAAACAGCGATATCAACCAATTTCTCCAGTAGAGTAAAATCAAAGTACATCCGGCTGCTAGCAAATCTGAATTTTTAATTCTTTGTGTGCGAATATCATGCCAAGCAACCTTGGCAAGCAAAGCAATTGATAATGTTTCAAGGATCATCCCTTGAGGATATTGAAGGTGATTTATAAAATGTGAGCCTGTGGATTATTTTTTTATCGCCTCGTATGCAACTTTCAATAGATCTGTTCGCATCTGATCAAAATCGAATTCTTTTTGTGAGAAATAATTAATTTGAAAAAGTGCCTGTTCAACTAATAGTGATAACCCTCCAATAACATGCTTACCTAAATTTTGATACCTTTTGGCCAATTCTGTTGGCCAAGGATGGTAAATCACCTCAAAGAAATCAGCTTTGGTTGAAATTACAGACAATCCATCGGTTGCACCTGCCGGTGTTGTTGAAATAATCAAATCTCTATCTTGGATCTCTTCAAAATTATGCCAATCCAGAAAATCTATATCTAAGTCAACTGCTGCAGCATGTAACTGATCATGTCTAGTTAATGAACGTGTTAAAACTGTTACCTCCGTACCAGTGCCCTTTAACGCCCCCAGCGCTGCGCGGGCCGTTCCGCCGGCACCAAGAATTGCGATTTTCTTACCAAAGTACGGTTTAAGTAGATTCTTAAAGGCCAGAAGGTCTGTTGAGATACCGATACTTCCAGTTGATTCAAAGATAATTGTGTTGACAGAAGATATCTGTTTTGCGATTGGATCAACTCTATCTACGAATCCAATTGAAATTTCCTTTAGTGGCATCGTAAGTGCTAGACCACGAAAACCTGAATTCTTGCATTCAAAATAATAGTTACCAAAATCTTGTTCTTTAATTTCATTCGATCCAAAATCTGCTTTAACGCCCAAAATATCGTAAGCAGTTGAATGCAATAAGGGTGAGAGAGAATGACCGATTGGGCTGCCTGCTACCGCTAACTTAATCAATTGAACAACCCCGCATCTTCATTCTTCCTGAATTCATTAGCCCAGATATTAAATTGATCAAATGACTTTGTGAATCTAGTGTCTTTTGGTTTGACTGTAACGTAATACAACCAATCGCCGTCGGCTGGTTTAACTGTCGCTTCTAGAGCCTTCTCTCCCGGATTGCTTATAGGACCTGGAGGTAATCCTCGGTACTTATAAGTATTGTATTTTGAGTTGGTATCTAAGCGTTTGTATGGAAGTCTGATTTTGCCTCTTGTATTGGTTGCATAATCAATAGTGGCGTTGATTTGAAGAGGCATTCCGATCTCTAATCGATTGTAAATGACCCGAGCAATCTTTGGAAAATCATTAATATCTCCCTCGGATTGGACCATTGAAGCGATGATAAGCAATTCATACGGAGAATAATTCTTGAAACCTTGATCTATACCTGAATTTTTGGCCGCAATATAGAATCGATCAACCATTTGATCAATTACTTGATCAAAGGTACTCCCGGGATAAATTGAATACTGCGCTGGGAAGAGAAAACCCTCAATATTTGTAGTTTTATAAAGTTCCTTAATTTTTGTATTCCCAGAGTACTTGCCCGAAACAAGTTTAGATTTTGCTAGTAACTCCAATATCTCATTTTTCCTTAAGCCTTCAACGAAGCCAAATAATCCTCTGTTTCGTTTTGGATCCAATAATTGCTCAAATGCTGCGTTAGCTGAGATCTTCAAATCGATCTCATGAATACCTGGAGTAATTGACTTAGATCTCTTATCATTAATTGCTATTTTGAAGAAAACTTTTTCAGCTTTTATAACCCCAGCTGTACGAAGTTTTTGAGCAATTTTACTTCCAGAATCCCCTGGCTCAACCAAAATTTCAACCTTATCAATTGCAGAAGTATCTTTAAAATCATTTAGCAAAAATGCGTTGTGGATCGCTACGCTAGATAAGGTAAAAAGTAAGCCAACGCTTATGGCTGCAATAAGTTTTCTCAAATCAGAATTCCTACTGAGCTGCCTGATTTTTCATTGTGCAATGCAGATTCCAAAATTGTTACAGCTGCAATTTGATCGATTACAGATTTACTTTGTTTCTCACTTTTCCCAATTTTTCTCATTTGCGAATAAGCATTTTGAGTGCTCATTCTTTCATCAACCATATAAATCGGGCCAGAAAAATAGGATTTAATCATCACTCCAAATTCCATTGCTGAAACAGATTTAGCACTTTCAGAACCTGATAAATGGATTGGATTACCAATCACAACATATATGGGCTTTATTTCGGCGAAGATATCTTTCAGTTTTAGTGGCAGCTGATCATCATTGAGAATTGTTGCATGTGGTGAAACTAATATTGAGGCTGCATCTGAGGTTGCTACACCGATTCGCTTTTCACCAAAATCAAAACCGATCCGCCGTCCTTGAGCTACCGGTTTAGTCATTTCCACACCTATCGTTATTTAATCTTTCCACTAATAACCTTAGTAATTTCGGCTAATGCTTTAGTGATTGACCCAGAATCCGTACCCCCACCTTGCGCAAAATCATCTCTTCCACCGCCACCGCCACCGAGGATGCTCGAACCAGTTTTAATTAGCTCTCCCGCTCTAATCCCTGACTTAATCGCTTCAGGAGAAACTGATGCCACAATTAATGGTTTATCACTAACTACAGTTGCCAATACAACTATGCCATCTTTGATTTTGCCTCTTAGATCCAATGCAATACTTCTCATATCTTCAACTGAAATTTCATCTGCAAGTTGCTCAATTATTAAATTCACACCACCTATTGACTTCGCATTCTTTAATAGATTTGCAGCACTTGCCATTGCTTTAGCAGATCTAACTGATGCTAGTTCTTTCTCCATTCCTTTCATTTTTTCAATCAATTCAGAGATACGTTGAGGCAATTCTTCCGTGCGGATACCTTTGATAATTTCAGTTAAGGAGTTAAGCAGTACATGCTCGCGTGCCAAATATTGATAAGCATCATGCCCTACTAAAGCTTCGATTCTGCGCACACCAGCACCTATAGAGGATTCTGAAAGTAGTTTTACTAAACCTAATTGCCCAGATCTACTTACATGGGTTCCACCACACAATTCTTTAGCCCAATCACCCACACTTACAACTCGAACCTGATCACCATACTTTTCACCAAATAATGCCATCGCCCCCATCGCTTTGGCAGCATCTTGTGACATAACCTCGGCATGGACTTGTAGATCTGCAATCAATAATTCATTAACTCGGCTTTCAACATCGTTTAACACAGAAGTTGGCACAGCTGCTGTGGAAGGAAAATCAAATCTAAATCTGCCCGGAGCATTCTCTGAACCAGCTTGAGTTGCAGTCTCGCCTAATGCCTCCCGAAAAGCTTTATGAACCATATGGGTTGCAGTATGTGCGCGAGATATAGCCAGTCTCCGTTCTAGATCAATTTCAGCCACAACCTGTTCACCATCTTTAACAACACCGCTAACCACAGTTCCACGATGGACAATCAAGCCAGGAACTGGTGTTTGAACATCCTCTACTTGAATGATTGCACCGCTGGCTAACTTAATTCTCCCGCCATCGGCTAACTGCCCACCACCTTCGGCATAAAACGGGGTTCTATCAAGTGTAATTTCAATCTCTGAACCAACATTTACCTCTTTTGCTTTTTTGCCATCAAAAAGAATTCCAGTTAACTTCGCTTCAGCTGATATATTCTCATAACCAACAAATTTTGTTGCACCAGATTTGTCGATGATTGCGCGGTACTCAGTTAAATCAGTATGTCCACTCTTCTTAGCCTTTGCATCAGCCTTTGCTCTATCTCGTTGCTCATTCATTAATTTTCTAAAACCAGCTTCATCAACACCTAAGCCCTGCTCGCGCGCCATTTCAAGAGTTAAATCAAATGGAAATCCATAAGTGTCATGCAATTTAAAAGCAGTATCTGCTGACACAGAAGTCGACTTTGATTTTTTAAGTTGATCAGCTGCTAAATCAAAGATGCTCGTGCCACTCTTTAGTGTTTGAATAAAACTATCCTCTTCAGACTGAGCAATACTTAATATGCGCTCTGAATCAGAAACTAATTCTGGGTATTGAGGTCCCATTGCTTTGATAGCACCTTTAACCAGTTCTGACATAACTAAATCTTGAGAGCCTAGTAATCGCATATTTCGAATAGTTCGACGCATCATTCTTCTCAAAACATAACCACGGCCTTCATTGCCTGGTGTAACCCCATCTCCGATCAACATCATTGCCGTACGTGCGTGATCGGCAACTACCCGCAAAGACACATCATTCTTCTCATCTTTGCCATACGAAACTTTGGTCAACTCAGACGCTTTGTTCAAAATTATTCTGGTGGTATCGATTTCATAGATATTTTCAACGCCCTGGAGCAACGCAGCAGTTCTTTCTAGTCCAAGGCCAGTGTCAATATTCTTTGCCGGTAATTCACCAACAATTGGAAATGAGTTCTTATCTCCACCTTCGCCTCTGATGTTTTGCATAAAAACTAAGTTCCAAATTTCAAGATATCTATCTTCGTCGGCAATTGGCCCTCCCTCTTTGCCATATGCACTGCCGCGATCAAAATATATTTCAGAGCAAGGTCCGCATGGGCCTGGAACTCCCATGGACCAAAAATTATCTGCCATGCCTCGGCGTTGAATTCGATTTTTAGGCACTCCTACTTGTTTTTCCCAGATCTGAGCCGCTTCATCATCATCTTGATAAACAGTTACCCAAAGTTTATCTTCGCTAAATCCATATCCACCATCTTTAGTTGATTTGGTTAGCAACTCCCAGGCTAATGAAATAGCACCTTCTTTGAAGTAATCTCCAAAAGAAAAGTTTCCACACATTTGGAAAAATGATGCATGTCTAGTTGTTTTACCAACCTCATCAATATCTAAGGTGCGAACACATTTTTGAACAGAGGTTGCTCGCTTATAAGGAGGTTTAACTTCGCCTAAGAAGTAGGGCTTAAAGGGAACCATTCCAGCGTTAACTAGCAAAAGGTTTGGATCATCAGCAATAAGAGATGCTGAAGGCACGACAGTATGTGGCAGATTTAAAGAGTTTTTTGATTCAAAGAATCTAAGCCATCTAGCGCGAATATCAGCGGAGTCCATAATTACTCCTTCGCTTTACTTTTTTTCTTACCCTTTTTCTTAAGCTTTGCAGCAGTAACAATTGCAGCTGCTGCTTTCATAGCCATTGGGTTTTCATCCAAGAAGGATTCAGTGGCACTGGAGACTTTTTTTGTTAAATTCTCGATTGACTTACCAGCATTACTAAGGCTCTTCAAAGGGCTATTTATCATCGACAAAGTTTTTGTGATTTCATCAATCAATCTGGATGCTCGAACTACTGTGTAAGCAACTGCCACAGCTATTACAGCAAGGGAGGATGCGGCGATTATCGTTGCAATTCCACCTGGGCCCATATTGGGAAGAATACCTGAAAAGAGGGTAACTACTTGGCAGCGGCTGGAGTATCAACCCCAGACTCTTTGCGTTGTGCAGGTGTAATTGGTGTTGGCGCGCCCGTTAATGGATCTCCCCCACTAGCTGTCTTTGGGAAAGCAATCACTTCTCGAATGGAAGCAGCACCTGCCAATAACGCACATAAACGATCTAAACCAAGTGCAATTCCTCCATGTGGAGGTGGCCCATAATTAAATGCTTCCAATAAAAATCCAAATTTACTTTCCGCCTCTGCTTGAGACAGTCCAATTGTTTTAAATACTCGCTGTTGCATCTCTCTTTGATGAATACGTATTGATCCGCCACCAATTTCATTACCATTTAAAACAATGTCATATGCATAAGCCAAAGCATTCTTTGGATCTTTATCAAAGGTTTGTGCATATTCTGGTTTTGGCCCAGTAAATGGATGATGTACTGCTGTCCAACCTGCAGATGGATTTTCAGCATCCACTGGTTCAAACATCGGAGCATCTACAATCCAAACAAAATTCCATGCTTTTTCATCAATTAGATTGCAACGCTGACCAATCTCCAATCGAACTGCACCCAATAAGTTCTGCGAAGAAATCGTGGATCCGGCGGCAAAGAAAATTGCATCGCCGTTTTTAGCGCCAACTTGAGCGGCGATCCCAGCACTTTCCTTCTCTGATAAATTCTTAGCTACTGGCCCAGATAATGTTGAGTCCTCGCCAACTAATATATAAGCCAAACCTTTCGCACCTCTTGCTTTAGCCCAATCCTGCCAAGCATCTAACTCTCTTCGAGGTGAGTTTGCGCCACCAGGCATAACCACAGCACCGACATACTCAGCTTGGAAAACCCTAAAAGAGGTTTCCTTAAAGAACTCAGTAACATCAGTAATCTTGTTATCAAAACGTAGGTCAGGTTTATCTGAGCCATAATCTCGCATAGCATCACGATATGTCATGTGTGGAATTGGTGTTGGAATCTTATATTGCACCACTTTTTCAAAAACATTAACTAATACTTTTTCAGCTATGGCAATCACATCCGCTTGATCAGCAAATGAAATTTCAATATCCAGCTGAGTAAACTCTGGTTGACGATCTGCCCGAAAATCTTCATCTCGAAAACACCTTGCGATTTGGTAGTACCTTTCCATTCCGGCAACCATCAACAATTGCTTAAACAACTGTGGTGATTGTGGTAATGCATACCAAGATCCTGGCTGCAATCTAACTGGCACTAAGAAATCTCTGGCGCCTTCTGGAGTAGATCGAGTTAGGTAGGGTGTTTCAATTTCAAGGAAATCCTGCTTTGCCATTACATCTCGAATTGCAGTTGTTACCTTGGAGCGCAATCTCAAGTTCTTAGCTGGTCCTTCTCTTCTTAAATCTAAGTAGCGATATTTAAGCCGGACCTCTTCTGAAATGTTGCCAATATCCCCACTGTCGACTGGGAAAGGCAAGGCAGTAGCCTCACTTAATACCTTAAGTTCTTCGCACACCACTTCAATTTCACCAGTTGGAATATCTTTATTCTCATTTCCAGCAGGACGTGTTTTAACAACTCCTGAAATTAAAACACACCACTCTGCACGAAGTTCACCCGCAACTTTTTCATCATTAATTACTACCTGAACTGCCCCTGTTGAATCACGTAAATCAATAAAGGCAACGCCACCGTGATCTCTTCGTCGTGCCACCCATCCAGCAAGAACAACTTTAGTTCCAACTGAGCTAGCATTTAAAGAACCAGCATTATGTGTGCGCAGCATCAGGAATTACTTTCCAATCTTTTGAATTAGATCTGAAGCATCAAGGCTACTAGATATCACTTGACCGCTGCTCATCAATTTTAATTGGCAAATCCCGCTAGCAATTTCATCATCACCAATTACTAATCCGAATTTTGCGCCACTTTTATCAGCTGCCTTGATCGCACCTTTAAGTGCACGATCACCATACGCCATATCGCAAGTAATTCCTGCTTCACGTAGTTCTGCCAATAATTTGAACCCAGCCGCTTTACCAGCCTCAGTGATTGGTGCAATAAAAAGTTGAATCTGATTAATAATCGCTGGTAAGGAATTTTCTGCTTGGCATGCCATCAAAATGCGATCTACCCCTAAACCAAAACCAATCCCACTAACGTCAGCTCCGCCGAGTGATGCCATAAGTCCGTCATATCTGCCGCCACCACCAATGCCAGATTGAGCACCTAACATTTCATGATCAAACTCAAAGGTGGTACCGGTGTAGTAATCAAGACCACGCACCATTCTTGGATTTATCTTGAACTCAATACCAATATTCCTCAATAACCCCTGCACCGTCTCAAAATGTTGTCTGCTCTCTTTATTAAGGTAGTCAAGCAATAGTGGTGCTTTTGCCATTGCGGATTTAATCTCTTCGCGCTTGTCATCAAATAATCTCAGTGGATTTAATTGTGCTCGAACCTGCGTTGCTTCATCTAACTTCAACCCAGCAATGTATTTAACTAAATCATTTCGGTGCGCATCTCGACTAATCGAATCACCTAGAGAAGTGATATTTAAAGTGTATTTCTTTAAACCTAAAGCTTTAAATGCTGAATCTGCAACTGCAATAACTTCAACATCAATCTCTGGATCGCTATAGCCAATCGCTTCAATACCAACCTGATAGAACTGTCGATACCTACCTGCTTGCGGGCGCTCGGCTCGAAAAAACGGTCCTGTATAAAATAGTTTTACTGGTAGTTGACCTTTATCTAAGTTGTGTTCGATTACGGCACGCATTACGCCAGCCGTACCTTCAGGTCTTAAAGTTATTGAGCGACCACCGCGATCATCAAAGGTGTACATCTCTTTACTAACAACATCAGTAGATTCACCCACACCGCGAGTAAATACTTCGGTATCTTCAAATACTGGCAATTCAATTAAGCTATAACCTGCTAATCGAGCACTCCGAAGTAACTGGTCTCGTACATACTCAAATTGCTTGGAGTTAGGCGGAAAATATTCACTGACCCCTTTAGGCGCTTGAAACTTACTCAAGTTTTCACCGCCCGTTCTGGTCTAAAAAATCATCTTGCAGGTAAGGATTTCTTACACGCTCTATGCCGATTGTAGTTTGCCCACCATGTCCTGGTAGCACATTTAAGCCATCAGGCAGGGTCAAAATTCGATCTCGTAAGGTTTTTCGCATCTGAGTGGCTGAACCGGTAGGTAAATCTGTTCGTCCAATGCTGCCAGCAAAAAGAACATCTCCAGAAATTAATTGTTGATTATCAACCGTGAAGATAACTGAGCCCTTGGTATGGCCGGGAGCGAAAATTGAAGTGATTTGCATTCCAGCTACCTCGAATGTTGAAAAGTCCTCTAGCTCTACAATTTCGTCGGGCTCTTTAAACTTTTCAGCACCAAAGGCACTCAGAAATTGCTCACTAACTCCTCCACGATCTAATGCGCCCATAGGATCAGTAAGAAGAAATCGATCTGCTCCAGTTACAAAGGTACGCATCGGTATTTGTTTTGTTAATGGAAGTACAGAAAATGTGTGATCTAAGTGTCCATGTGTGATAAATACAGCCACAGGTTTTAATTTGAGGTCAGAAACCTTTTGTTCAATCTCATTTACTAGATTTGGTCTAGCCATACCTGGGTCGACTATGATGCATTCTTGCCCACTACCTGGGGCTAATATCCAACAATTTGTTTCGAAATAAGGTGCAATTACTCGGTCGATTAACACCGATCACCCCTTTCGCTCATCCATTTTATGCTTGAAATTTCCCTAAAAGATGGTGCCTAGGCTATCTTTTAGCCAGTACCAAACCCAGTAATTAATGGCGCAATTGCGTTAATGATTACTACGCCCCCACATATCGAAATCTGATCAACAGAGATCGTGCAACGAAAGGTAAAAATAATGGACAACTCATCGTCACCAAGCCTTTCTAATACCGGGGCAGCATCTGTGCTTATAGGTGATCCAGCAAAATTTGGCCGAGTCGGCGACGATGGCACTGTTTACGTAATTACTCCAACTGGTGATCGCGCTGTTGGTTCTTATCCAGGTAAGTCAGCAGATGAAGCACTTGCATATTTTGTTAAGAAATTCGAAATGGTTGCATCTGAAGTTGCACTTTTAGCAGCACGAATTAGATCCGGTGCTATGGTGCCAAGTGATGCTCATGAAGCTGTTAATAAACTACGTACTCAAATCTCTGATTTAAATGGCGTGGGCGATCTAGCAACTCTCTCCGCTTCACTTGAAAAAATACCAGCATTAATCACCGAGCATGAGGGCGCTTACCAAGCGCGTAAGGCCGCGCAGGCCGCTGAGAGAGAATTGCGCAAAAACGAAGCTACTGCCATTAAAGAGAAAATTGTTGCTGAAGCTGAAAGTTTGATTGATTCAGTTGCTTGGAAAGTTACTACCGCCAGGTTGAAGGTACTTTTAGAGGAATGGAAAAAAGCACCTCGCCTAGATAAAAAAATCGATGCAGCCTTGTGGAAGCGATTCTCATCTTCTCGAAATAAGTTTGATAAACGACGCAGAACCCATTTTGCAAATTTGGATTCAGAGCACAAAAAAGTTGCCGCAATCAAAGAGGTAATCGTTAAAGAAGCGGAAGCCCTGGCTAATTCTAAAGAGTGGCTTGTAACAGCAAACAAATACAAATCACTAATGGATCAATGGAAAGCTTCTGGTCGCGGAAAGAAATCAACTGATACCGTTCTTTGGACTCGCTTTAAATCCGCCCAAGATACCTTTTTCGCCGCGAAGAATGCGGATATGGAAAAGCGCAAAGGTTCAATGATTGAAAACCTGGCTAAGCGCGAAGCAATGATTGTTGAGTTTGAAGCAATACTTCCAATTACGGATTTTAAATCAGCCAAGAAGAAGTTCTATGACTTGATGGGTAAGTGGCAAAAAATAGGTATGACTGATCGTAAAAAGCGTGCAGCCTTTGATGCTCGTATCAAAAAAATAGAGGATGAAATCTCTGAGCTAGAACGTAATCATCAAAGAAAGAGTGATCCTTCTGCTAAAGCTCAAGCCAGCAAAGTTGTTCAAGGATTGGCCGAAGCAATCGAGAATTATGAGAAACAAGCTGCGAAAGCTGAAGCTGCTGGCCAAACAGCTAAGGCTATGGTGGCCAGAGAAGCAGCTGCTGCTCGTAGAGCATGGTTAGAACAAGCCGAAAAAGGTCTAACTGAGTTCACCAGCTAATTGTTGAACACCCGATCCACATCATAAACACCTTCAATTAATCGAACCGAACTTAACACTGCATCTAGGTGTGATGCATCGGCCATCTCAAATGAAAACTTGCAGATCGCAGTTTGATCCTTGTTAGTAACTACAGAAGCGCTCAAGATATTTACATGTTGGTCGGAAAGTGCTTTTGTAACATCAGATAAGAGCCGAGCTCTATCCAATGCTTCAACTTGAATATTGACCAAGAAGGTACTTTTTGCCGAAAGATTCCATTTAACTCCAACCATGCGGTCACCTTGATGAACTTTTAAATCATTTATATTTATGCAATCTGTCCTATGCACAGAAACTCCGCTACCGCGAGTGATAAATCCGGTGATCTGATCTCCGGGAACTGGCGCGCAGCATCTAGCTAGTTTTACTAAAACATCACCCGCGCCTTCAACATCAATTCCGGTAACACTTTTTCTACTGCGTTTAACAGGTGCAACCAATGGAGTTAAGTCATTTTCTGGATGGTTGTCTCCTGTGCCGAGTAAAGCCATTAGTTTTTCAATCACTGAATGGGCTGAAATCCGTCCGTTACCAACTGCTTCATATAATGATTCAATATCTTCAAATCTGAGCTCATGTGCTAGTTCTAAAAGTGCATGTCCACCCAATATTTTTTGAATTGGCAGTCCTGCTTTGCGCATTTGCCTTGCAATTGATTCCTGTCCTGCTTCTATAGCCTCTTCTTTTCGTTCCTTAGAGAACCAAGCTTTGATCTTTGATCGGGCTCTTGAAGAGGTTACAAAATTAAGCCAATCATGACTTGGCGCAGCATTTAAACTCTTGTTGGTAACAATATCTACAACATCACCATTAACTAGATGCGATTCAAGCGGTACTAGCTTTCCATTAACTTTGGCTCCAACACATTTATTGCCAACTTCGGTATGAACAGCGTAGGCAAAATCAACTGGTGTAGAGCCAGATGGAAGTGCAATCACACTTCCTTTTGGCGTAAAAACAAACACCTCTGGCGTTCTAAGGTCATACCGGAGAGTTTCAAGAAAGTCTCCAACATCTTCACTTTCTTGTTGCCATTCATGAAGTTGCTTAAGCCATAAAACTTCTGGGGTTTTACCACTTTCAAGGTTCTTTGATTTGTACTTCCAGTGGGCGGCAATTCCATACTCAGCACGTGCGTGCATATCAAATGTTCTAATTTGAATTTCAACAGCCTTGCCGTTGGGGCCAATCACAGTTGTATGCAGCGATTGATAAAGATTAAATTTGGGCATAGCAATGTAATCTTTGAATCGGCCCGGAACAGGACTCCATCTTGCGTGAATAGCTCCTAAAGCGCCGTAACAATCTCTTACTGAATCTACAAGGATTCGGATACCAACAAGATCGTAGATGTCATTAAATTCCCTTCCCCTGACAACCATCTTTTGATAAACACTGTAGAAATGTTTTTGCCGTCCGCTTACCTGTGCTTTTATGTTCTCAGCTGCTAAATCTAAATCAATCGCAGAAATAACCTCTGCTGTCAAAAGATCTCTAGCCGGTGATCTTTCTCCGACTAACCTTTCGATCTCTTCAAACTTCTTCGGTTCTAAGATTTTAAATGAAAGGTCCTCTAACTCCCACTTAATTGCATTCATTCCAAGACGGTGCGCAAGCGGGGCGTAAATATCTATGGTCTCCCGTGCCTTACGTTCAGCAGTATCAGAGGCAATGAATTTCCACGTCCGAGCATTGTGCAATCGATCAGCAAGTTTTATGACTAAAACTCGAATATCTCTCGACATTGCCACAACCATTTTTCGAAGAGTTTCAGCCTCGGCAGTTGGGCCGTAAGTTAATTTATCTAACTTGGTAACACCATCAACTAGAGATGTCACCTCATCACCAAACTCAGCTTTTATTTGTTCGATGGAATATGACGTATCTTCTACAGTGTCATGCAACAAAGCAGCCATAACAGTTGGCAAGTCCATTCCAAGTTCGGTAAGAATTTGTGCCACTGCAACTGGATGAGTTATGTAGGGTTCGCCAGATTTTCTTAATTGACCAGCATGTGCCTTTTCTGCAGCTACATATGCTCGTTCAAGATCTGACGTGGAATATCCTGGATGAGATTTTGCCAGGCCTTCGGCCACCGGCTTTAACAATTGAGTAGTTGTCATAGCGCTGTGGCTGTCTTTTTTAAATCAATTTATTTAGCGGCGGCGATTACGTTTAGGTTGATTGCGAGGTCCACGACCAGATTGTGCTGGAACTGATGGTGTTACTGAACCTTTTTCACCACGGCTACCCACACGTTTAGCCAATGCCTGCATAGCTGGCTCACGCTCGCGAAGCACAGCAAGTATTGGAGTCGCAATAAATATTGATGAATAAGTTCCAGTTGCTAGACCAATAAATAGGGCAAGTGAGAGATCTTTTAATGTACCTGCTCCAAGTAAACCTGCTCCAACAAATAAAATGGAACCGACTGGAAGAAGTGCGATCAGAGAAGTATTAAATGATCTTACTAAGGTTTGATTTACAGCCAAGTTTGCAGCTTGTGAGTATGTACTCTTTCCACTTGCTGCGATTCCTTTGGTGTTTTCGCGCACCTTATCGAAAACCACAACAGTGTCGTAGAGTGAATAACCTAAAATGGTTAAGAAACCAATCACAGTCGCTGGCGTAACTTCAAAACCAACGAGCGCATAGATTCCAACGGTAATAAAAACGTCATGAACTACTGAAATGATTGCAGCGATAGCCATTTTTGATTCAAATGCCATTGCAAGGTAAAGCATTACAACAATTAAAAATCCAAATAACCCATAGAGGGCTTTGCGAGTGATCTCTTCGCCCCAAGATGGACCAATTATTTGGGAATCAATTGAATCAACAGTCACATTGAACTTAGATGACAAACTAGATTCCACTGCATTTTGCTCAGCTGAAGAGAGTGCATCAGTTTGAATTCGAATCTTGTCATTTCCAACTTTTTGAATGATGGTCTGTGAGGTAATTCCAGCTTCCCTTAAAGCAGTTTCGGCAGTTTGCACTGAAGCATTCGCGGAGGTAATTGTGAAAGATGAGCCGCCTTTAAATTCAATTCCAAGATGCAAACCTTGGGTAAATAAAGTTAACGCGGAAGCAAGAATCAATAAACCAGAGATGGAGTACCAGATCTTGCGTTTACCGATGAAATCAACAGAAGTTTCACCTCGATAAAGTCTTCCGCCCAAACCTGAGAACTTAGCCATTATTTGACCTCCCCCGTTTGCGCCATTTCTCTCTTAACTATTCCTAATGATTTAGCAGAGAATCCAGAGAGTGGATGTCCTTCACTATAGAAAGAAAATCTTGCTAGCACAGTTATCAATGGTTTAGTGAAGAAGAAAACAACAATTAGGTCAATTAATGTGGTTAGTCCCAAAGTAAACGCAAATCCACGAACGCCACCAACCGCGAAGAAGTAAAGCATAATTGCAGCAATCATTGAAACTGCATCTGCAACTATCACCGTACGTCGAGCTCTTAACCAACCAGTTTCAACCGCTGATTTAAGAGATTTACCTTCACGAACCTCATCACGAATACGTTCAAAGTAAACGATAAATGAATCTGCAGTAATACCGATCGCGACAATTGCTCCAGCTATTCCAGCAAGGGTCAATGTGAAACCAATTAATTCACCTAACAGTAAAAATGAAAGTAGAGCTATCGCCGACGCAATCAATAAGGAGCCTACTGAAACAATTCCTAGTCCGCGGTAGTAAAGCATTGAATAGATAATCACTAGCAACAGACCAAGTACCCCAGCAATTAAACCGCCACGTAATTGATCAGCGCCTAATGTAGGTGAAACCTGCTGTACCTCACCACGATCAAAGGTCAATGGCAGTGCGCCATACTTCAAAACATTTGATAAATCTTGAGCTTCTAGTTGCGTAAAGTTTCCAGTAATTTGCGCTGTTCCAGTGTTGATCGGTTCATTAATTCTAGGTGCTGAGTAAACCAAGCCATCTAAGACAATTGCTGCTTGATTTTGTGGAGCAGGAAGAGAGGTTAAACGGGTGGTCATAGCACCAAATTTTGTTGTTCCTTCACCATCAAAATCTAAAGTGACATACCAACCTGATGCTCCCTGTGGATCTAATAAAGCAGATGCTTTTGTTATTTGCCGACCTAAAACCTCTGCTGGTGCCAAAATGTATTTACTCACTCCAGATCTGTCGCAACTAACAATTGTTGCTGCTTCATTACCGCTGGCGCCACCTTGGCGATTTTGTGGGAGGGTGCAATCTAACGCTGCATATTGGGCATTCAACTCTGACGTAACTCCTGCGGGTAAAACTGCCGTTGCGGTATCAGTTGATAAAGAGGTGGCATTTGCAGCGCCCTCTGCAAGAACTGGACGAAATCTAAGTTCAGCAGTTTGCCCAACTAAATCAACAATTCGACGACCAGTCTCTCCTGGTACTTGAATAACAATTTGACGATTAACGCCAGTGCCTTGCGCTGACACTTCAGACTCCGCAACACCAAGTGAGTTAACGCGTTGACGAATAATTTCAACTGCTTGATCAATTGCTTCTGCTGTTACTTTTCCAGTTTGACCCTCTTCAATTCGAGGCTGCAAGGTAACGCTGGTTCCACCTTGTAAATCCAAACCAAGCTTGAAAGATGTTGCACCAATTACAAAGGAAAGGCCGCTCAGTGCCAAGATCGTAAGCAGTAAAATTGAGATTGTTCTAACCGCTCGAGCTTGAGTATTTGCAATTTTATTAGCAGACATGAGAGCCAATTCTAGGCTGAGGTGAGATTATTGAGAAATCCAAGAATTTGACCTCGAAATATAGGGAAAAAATAAGAATTATTGGGCGATATCCGGGTCTTGATCAAAAAGCGTTGCATCTGTTCCAATTTGTGCCGACAACGGTGGCTTAATTCCAAGGTGTGACCAACCAGCTGCAGTTGCAATTCGACCTCTTGGAGTTCTAGCTAGAAATCCCATACGAACTAAAAATGGTTCGGCTAATGATTCTATTGTTTCTATTTCCTCACCCACCGCCATCGCTAAAGTAGAAACACCAACAGGGCCACCATTAAAATTTTTAATCAGAGCTGTTAATACCGCTTTATCTAGACGATCTAATCCGATTTGATCTACCTCATAAATTTGTAATGCGACTTTTGCATGATCTAGCTGAACAATTTTCTCTTTATTAACCTGGGCATAATCGCGGACTCTTCTTAATAAACGGTTAGCAACTCTTGGTGTACCACGTGAACGAGATGCGATTTCAGCAATTGCTGAATCATCAATTTCAATCTCAAGTAATTGGGCGCTTCGCTTAATAATCTGCGAAAGTTCATCTGCTTCATAAAAATCAAGTTGGGCAGTGAAACCAAATCGATCTCGCAGCGGACTAGGTAACAGCCCAGCTCTAGTTGTCGCACCAACTAAAGTGAAGTGCGGTAGCTCAAGCGGAATCGATGTTGCACCTGCTCCTTTGCCAACAATCACATCAACACGGAAATCCTCCATCGCTAAATAAAGCATCTCCTCCGCCGGACGCGACATGCGATGAATTTCATCTAAGAATAAAATCTCACCCTCAACCAAAGAGGAAAGAATCGATGCTAAATCTCCAGCATGTTGTATTGCAGGTCCTGAGGTAATTCGAATCGGACAGTCCATCTCTGCTGCCACAATCATTGCCAAGGTTGTCTTACCCAAGCCAGGTGGCCCGGAAAAAAGTATGTGGTCTGCAGTAGCTTTGCGCTGCTTTGCCGCTGAGAGCAATAGATCTAATTGATCTCTTACTCTTAATTGACCAACAAACTCATTTAAATTCTTTGGCCGAAGAGCTAACTCTGCAACACGTTCTGCATCATCAGCACCCTGATCTATAATTCGTTCATTCATTATTGTTTCCCAGAGCTTTTAAGAGCTAATTTCAAAATCTGCGCAGCGGTTAACCCATCAACTTTTTCTTCCTTGACTACCTGGTTCAGCATCGCCGCCGCTTCTTTACTGGAGTAGCCAAGACCTTGCAGAGCATTTTCTACCTGATTTGAAGTTGCAAGATTTGATCCAACTTTGCCACCAGCAAACGCTGCCGCTTTATCTTTTAATTCAAGCACTAAACGTTGAGCACCTTTTTTGCCTAACCCAGGAACTGATTCCAAAGCTTTTAAATTTGATGAAACCACAGCATTTGCAATTGTTGCCGCATCACTATTTGCCAAAATTGATTGAGCTACCTTTGGGCCAACCCCTGTAACTGAAAGGAGCAATTCAAAAAAATCTCTGTCTACAATTTCCGTAAATCCATAAAGGGTTAAAGCATCTTCGCGCACAATCAAGTAAGTATGAAAACTGACTTTTTCACCATTTTGGATCTTTGCAGCAATTCTTATTGGCACCTGCAAAAGCACGCCCACTCCGCCAACTTCAACCACAATTGAATTTATTGAGGTTGACTTAACGGTTCCAGTGATTGAACTAATCATCGCTTTTTAATTGCCTTTTTCTTGGCACTTGCCAATCTGGCATTACCAACTCCTCGCCAATGATGGCAGATAGCCAATGCCAAGGCATCGGTGCTATCGACGGGTTTTGGAATTTCCTTTAATTTCAGTAAGCGCTTGACCATTTGTGCTACCTGTTTTTTATCAGCCCGACCAGATCCAGTCACCGCCGCCTTGACCTCACTAGGAGTATGCAAAGCAACAGGTATTCCAGCTTTGGCCGCCAAAAGTAAAGCAACTCCCGCAGCTTGGCCAGTTGCCATCGCAGTTTTAACATTTAGTTGAGAAAAAACTCGTTCTACCGCGATCACATCAGGCTTATATTTATTTATCCAAAGTGAGATCTCTTTTTCCAACTGTAATAATCTAAATTCAAGATTAGCTTCAACATCAGTCTTGATAACCCCTACCCCAACCATTTCAAGTTTTTGTGGTCCTACTGAATCCACAATGCCAATACCGCATCTAGTTAATCCAGGGTCAATTCCTAAAACGCGCATGGGTAAAGCCTAATCAGCGTTAAAAAATTATGAACTAAGGCTCGCCATCACTTCATCTGAAACATCAAAATTTCCATAAACATTTTGCACATCGTCTAGTTCTTCGATTGCTTCAATCAATTCAAATACCTTTTTGGCTGTTTCTGAATCAATTGGAATAGACATAGAAGGTAAAAATGATGTTTCAGCAGATTCATAATCAATACCTGCAGTTTGCAAAGATGTACGCACCGCAACTAAATCAGAGGGTTGTGCAACTACCTCAAATGAATCCCCTAGATCATTAACCTCCTCAGCGCCGGCATCTAAAACAACCTCAAGAAGAGCGTCCTCCGTTACCTTGCCATTATGTTTTGAAACAATCACAACACCTTTGCGATTAAATAGATATGACACCGATCCAGGATCTGCCATATTCCCGCCATTTCGAGTTACCGCAACACGTACTTCGGAGGCA
>Ga0255193_1000055_pt1 | contig 24275 bp, 26 predicted proteins | sample Miss_Yuk_RepA_8h_FD_189937 | JGI IMG/M metagenome (GOLD analysis project Ga0255193, IMG submission 189937) | Freshwater microbial communities from Mississippi River, Louisiana, United States - Miss_Yuk_RepA_8h | ecosystem: Environmental > Aquatic > Freshwater > River | place: USA: Louisiana...
GCGGGATAGCGCCGCCGGCCTAATGCACTCGATGATTTATTTCGGTTTCTTGGTGCTGCTCGGCGTTACAACTGTGCTTGAGATCGACCACCAAATGCCAGAAGCGCTCAAATTTTTACATGGCGATGTTTACCGCGGTTATGCACTTGTTGGCGATGTCGCTGGCGTTGTATTTACTGGCGGTGTCGTTTGGGCAATTCTGCGCCGATATGTTCAGCGGCCCTATCGCATTCGCATCAAAACAAAACCAGAGCACGCACTGATTCTTGGTGTGTTGTTGGCAATCGGTGTAACAGGCTTTGGCGCAGAAATGTTTCGCATCGCTCAAGGTCAAGCCGCGGGCGTAAACCTCGACCACGAAAAATGGAGTGTTGTTGGTTACCCACTCGCACAACTCGTCAACGGTGCAAGTGCATCAACACTGACAACTTGGCACCAAGGATGGTGGATTGCGCACGTATTGACTTTCATCGTCTTCTTGGCGATTTTGCCGATCACGATGTTGCGCCACATGTTTACTTCGCCACTCAATATGTATCTCAAAGATCGCGAACGCCCGAAGGGTGCAATGAAAGCAATGCCAAATTTGACAGAGACTTCTCTCGAGTCATTTGGCGTCAATGTGATCGAAGAATTCACATGGAAGCAACTGCTTGATCTTGACGCCTGCACGATGTGCGGTCGCTGCACGAGTGTCTGCCCAGCACATGCAACGGGTAAGCCACTTGACCCGCGCGAAATCGTTCTAAAGAGCGGCGAAGTTATGGCCGCCACCGCGAGTCATGCACCAGGCGGCAAAGTGTCTCCGCCACTAAGCGCCGACAGTGAAATAAAAGTCAACGCCAATTCGCTCTTTGAGCGCATCACTGCCGAGGAAATTTGGTCGTGCACAAGTTGCAAGGCTTGTGATGAGATTTGTCCCGTAAACATTGAGATTCTCGACAAGATTCTCGACATGCGTCGTTATTTGTCGCTAATGGAAAGCAACTTTCCGGCACAACTCGGAAACGCATATCGCTCAATGGAGAACCAGGGCAACCCTTGGGGCATGAGCCAGACAGATCGTGGTGAATGGGCAAAAGATCTAGATGTCGAAATTCTCGACCCAGGTGCGCCATTCAAGAGCGAATATTTGTATTGGGTTGGTTGCGCAGGCAGTTTCGACGACAAAAATAAAAAAGTAACGCAATCAATGGCCAAGTTGCTTAAGCGAGCCGGCATTGATGTGGCGATTCTTGGTCCGAGCGAAATGTGTACCGGTGACAGCGCGCGTCGCAGTGGTAACGAATATTTATTTCAAATGTTGGCAATGCCGAATGTCGAGATGCTCAACACGATGGGCGTGCGAAAAATAATTACGCAATGTCCTCACTGTTTCAACACACTTAAAAATGAATACCCGCAGTTGGGCGGCAACTACGAAGTAATTCACCACTCACAGTTGCTTGAAGACTTGATCGAAGCAGGCACGCTAGATGTCAGCAACGCCTCGCTCGAAGAGCGCATCACATATCACGACTCGTGCTATCTGGGTCGACACAACGATGTTTATGTCGCACCGCGAAAAGTGGTTGGCTCAATTAAAGGCATCGAGATTGTCGAGATGCCACGCAACGGCACCAAGGGCATGTGTTGTGGTGCAGGCGGCGCAAGAATGTGGATGGAAGAAGACATCGGCACCAAAGTCAACGATGAGCGTGCGCGCGAAGCGATCGCCACTGGTGCGACTCGCGTTGCAACGGCATGCCCGTTTTGCTACATCATGCTTGACGACGGTGTCAAAGGCGCAGGCAAAGACGAATCTGAAATCAAAGTTGGTGACATTGCAATTCACTTGCTGGATGCGATTGAAAACGGCGAGCGATCAATTGCGAATCAGAATTCACCTCTTGCGGCGGCCAATGTTGCGGCAAGCACAACAAGTTTCAGTTAACTATTTGAAATTTTCGAAATAGCGACTCGGTGTCGGGCCGCGCTGGCCCTGATATTTTGAGCCACTTGCACCAGAGCCATACGGCTTGTCGGCTGGTGTCGTCATTGTCATGAAACTAACTTGTCCAATTTTCATTGCCGGGTAAATAGTGATCGGCAAGTTGGCGACATTTGAAAGTTCAAGTGTGATGTGGCCGTCAAAGCCTGCGTCGATGAAACCTGCTGTTGAATGAATCAACAAACCAAGTCGACCAAGTGAACTCTTGCCTTCGACGCGAGCAACGAGATCGTCAGCGATAGCAATGCGCTCGAGAGTCGAACCGAGCACGAATTCACCAGGGTGCAACATAAAAACGCCGTTGGGTTCGATTTCAACGAGCTCTGTCAAATCAGAGAGATCGCGTTTAACGTCGATTGTGCCTGCTGTATGGTTACGAAACACACGAAAAAGATTTGAAACCTTGACGTCAATTGATGACGGTTGAATGCACGACATATCAAGCGGATCAATGATGATTCGCTTGGCTTCTAAGGCCTCTTTGATGCTTCGATCTGACAAAATCACGACTAAAGAACCTTAGTGAATTTTTTGTTGAACTTAAATTTCGGTCTCAAAACTGTGTTGCTACGCTCAAATACGCAATTGCGGGTGTAGTTCAGTGGTAGAACATCAGCTTCCCAAGCTGAATACGCGGGTCCGATTCCCGTCACCCGCTCAACTTTTTAGAGCAGGCTGACGAGCGCCCAAATTGTGGCAATTGCGCCGATCGTTGCCATAACGACACTGCGAAAAACGGGGGCCTTGGTCAAGTCGTTTACATCTCGACGTTGTTTAGGTGGACGAATCAATGCGGCGACATTGCCGGCGAACATCGCGCCCCCGAGGGCAATTACCATCCAAGCCAAAATGTCTTCGCCGAGAAACATGACTAGTTAGCGGTCGGGTCGGACGCGAAATTTTCAAAGCGTGTGTATGCAGCCAACCATGCAAGTCGCACCTTGCCGAGTGGGCCAGCACGATGCTTCGACACATTCAATTCGGCGATGCCGAGTTCAGTTTTGTTATCGGGGTTATAGACCTCGTCGCGATACAAGAACATCACGACGTCAGCATCTTGCTCAAGAGCACCAGACTCGCGCAAGTCAGAAAGTGTCGGGCGTTTGTCATTGCGTGCTTCAAGACTGCGGCTCAACTGACTAAGCGCCAAAATTGGCACTTTGAATTCGCGAGCCAACAATTTGAGTTTTCGACTTATCTCGCTGACTTCAAGTTGTCGGTTTTCTGGTTTGCCGTCACCACCCATAAGTTGCAAGTAGTCGATAACAATCAGCGCGACTTCACCTTGTCGACTAACAATGCGGCGAGTTTTTGCGCGAATCGCGCCGACCGAGGTGCCTGGGCTGTCGTCAATAATCAACGGAATATCTAAGCGACCAACCGCGTGACCAATTTTTGTCCAGTCGTTTGGTGATGGTCGTCCACTGCGCAAAACTTTTGAATCAACACCTGCTTCGCTAGCAAGAATTCGTTGTACAAGTTCGGCTGTACCCATTTCAAGCGAGAAAAACAAAACTTGCTTGCCTGAAGAGCGAGCCACATGCACCGCCAAACCAAGTGCGAGGGCTGACTTACCCATCGCGGGTCGAGCGCCCAAAATATTTAGCGTGCCAGGTTGCAGACCGAGCAAAATCTTGTCGAGATCATCAAGGCCAGTTGCGGTGCCGGTGATCAATTCTTTGTTGTTGGCACGGTCTTCGAGTTTTTCCATTGCTTCATTGACCAACAACCCGAGTCGCTGAGACGCATCACCAATATTGGTTTCAGAAACGTCAAAAATCTTCGACTCGGACTCGTCAATCGCTCGTGCAACATCTTCGGGGCCGCTATAAGCAATCTCGGCGATTTCTGAGGCAACCGAAATCAACTTGCGCAATGACGCAGTCTCGCGCACAATTTTTGCGTAACGCTCAGCGCTTGTGATTGCGGGTGTCGCGTTTTGCAATGTGAGCAGTGCGTCAATGCCGCCGATGCCATCCAACAAATTGTTGCGACGAAGTTCGTCGCCAACAGTTATCGGATCAACTGGTTCACCAGCACTGTTAAGCGCGCGAATTGCGTCAAAAATATGTTGGTGAGCCGGTTTGTAAAATTCGTCTGAGCGAACTCCGCGCTCGAATGCAATGCTGACGGCCTCACGCGATAGAAGCATCGCACCCAACAAAGATGCTTCGGCTTCAACACTGTGCGGAGGAATTCGGTTTGTAGATCGCTGAGTTGCCGCTCCACGATCACCACGATCGCCGCGAGGAAATTCAGCAATAGACATGCCTACACAATGCCTTAGATTGCCTGTTGATTGCTACGGGTATAACCCTGTGATTCTTCTGTGGATAACAGGTGGATAACTAAGAACAGCTGTTGAAGATTATTTGGCAACAATTTCTAGTTTGAGAGTGGCTACAACATCGGAGAAAATTTCGGCAGATACCGAATGCTCACCAAGTTGTCGCAATGGTGTCTCAACTTGAATGTTCTTGCGATCAATCGTCACACCAGTTTGGTCAAGAACTGCTTTTGCAATTTCGGCAGCATTGATTGACCCGAACAAACGACCTTCGTTACCAGCCTTTGCTGCGATTTTGATAACAGTCGTCGACAACGATGACGCCACGAGACGAGCCGACTCGCGATCAGCAGCAATCTGCTGTTCGCGCGACTTGCGCATGACCTCGGCCTGAGCAATCGTGCCTGCATTGGCAACAATGGCTAAGTCGTTTGGCAACAGAAAGTTGCGGGCGTGACCAGACGAAACATTGACGATGTCGCCACGACGGCCGATGCCCTTGATGTCAGATCGAAGTAGAACTTTCATGATGCTGCTCCGTCAACAATTGCTTCAACATTTGCGTTGTCGGTTAACTCTGCAGAGATGTTGTCGGCAATTTCTACCTGGGTTACATCTCCGGCGACGTCATCACGACGTGGACGACGCGGACCGCGATCGCGACCACGATCGTCAGAGCCGAATTCGCCACGCTCACGTGGTGCGCGAGTTGCCGAAACACGCTTTGTGTACGGCAACAAAGCCATTTCACGAGCGTTCTTAACAGCAGTAGCAATATCTCGCTGTTGCTGCACCGAGTTGCCGTTCATGCGTCGAGCGCGCAGTTTTGAACGGTCTGACATGTAGCGCTGTAGCAAATTGACATCTTTGTAATCAACGAAGCCAACTTTTTCTTGCACCATCATGTTCGGGCGCTTCTTGGGTTTGCGAAGTAGCGCTTTCTTGGCTCTTAACTTGTTGGATTTACTTGTCATGGGAAAGTCCTTCTTTGGTTAATTTGGTTGGTTAATTGATCAGAACGGCTCTTCACCATCAAATGGTGTTGCTTCGGTGCCTGGGTTTGTACCGGTGTTTGCCGGACGATTCGCCGAGCCGCCACCTTGACCATCTTGTTTTGGCGTACGAACAACAGTCGCGGTCGCCCAACGCAAACTTGGTCCAAGCTCATCGGCAATGACGTCAATCGCGGTGCGCTTTTCACCTTCACGTGAGGTGTACTCACGTTGTTCAAGGCGACCAGTCACTACAACGCGAGTGCCCTTAGTAAATGTTGCCGCTGCATTTTCGCCAAGTTGACCCCACGCAGTGATATTGAAATATGAAGTTTGCTCTTGCCATTCGCCGTTCACTTGATAGCGACGGCCAACTGCGATGCCGAACGATGCAACTGCACGTCCTGTTGCTGTAAATCGAATTTCTGGGTCGCGAGTTAAGTTTCCGACAAGTGTGATGCTGTTATCAGCCATTTGATTTTCGTTCCTTTAGTAAATGAATTGCTTATGAATTTGCTGCGACTGAAAGACCGCGACGTGCGGCTTCGTCATCAGGAAGGCGGAGGAGTTTGTGTCGCAACACGTCGTCGGCGATGCGCAAGGCGCGTTCGGCTTCATCAAGTGCACCACCTGGTGCTGTGATGTTGAAAACGGCGTAATAACCATCGTCTTGTTTTTTGATCGGGTAAGCCAAGCGACGCTTGCCCCACCAATCAGGTGTGCCGTGAACGGCGCCACCGGCATTTGTAACTGACTTGGTGATGACGCTCAACCAGTTGTGGGCAGCCGACTCTTCGAGGTTGCCGCTAATGATGACCATTAATTCATATGCACGCATGAACGTGATAACTCCCTTCGGACCCAACTTGTGATTGGGGCCCCCGAAGGGGCAGGTATGTGGATTTGAAAGTGTAACGGCACAACAGCACTGTGCCACGGGGCTGTTGCAGAGTTAAAAGGCGCCTAGATGTCGCGAGTTTTCAACAAATGGTGCCACGAACAACTGCGGCAAACCTCAATCAAATAGCCCGTGAAGTGTTCTGGTCGCCGCGCAAACTGCTCAATTTCGGCTCGGGTCGCAATGAACTTGCCATGGCTCGGCAAACGAGGCCCGAACAAATACGTGACAGTCACGAGATGATCTTTCACACAAATTGGACACTTAACGCGGGTTGTTCGACCAAAGTTTCGCGCCACGCGCATGAGTTCGGGGTGTGCATCACAAATGCTGTCTTGTGAAATTACTCCACGACGAAAATTTTGAATGACCGCACGGCGAGTCAGCCTGTGGTCAATTTCTCCGAGATGCTGATCGAAATCTTCAATCTCAGTGCTCTGTTTTTTTTGCACTTGTTTACGTGGCATGTTCAGAAAACCCTAACAAATCAATTCACTTTTTTTGCAAATCCCACCAAGACTGCAATCGACGACGAATTTCTGCGTCACCGAGAAGACCTTCTTCAATTCGAATCTCCATAAGAAAATCCAAAGCTTGTCCGACGTGACGACTTGGTTGAATATTCAAAAATTCCATTACTTGTGCGCCGTCCATCTCTGGTCGCATCGCCGCCAGTTCTTCGCGCGCGGTGAGTTCGGCGATGCGTTTTTCAAGTTCATCCATTCGACGGGCAAGAGCAGCTACCTTCTTTTCGTTGCGCGTTGTACAGTCACTTTTTGTCAGCACATTTAGTTCAGCCAAGTGTGCACCTGCGTCACGAACGTAGCGACGCACCGCTGCGTCTGTCCATCCCATTTGATAGGTGTGAAAGCGCGCGCTGAGGGCAACAAGTTCAGCGACGGTTTCAATATCTTGCACCGAGTAGCGAAGTTTGCGCATACGCTCGCGGGTCATTCGCGCACCAACTGCTTCGTGATGATAAAAAGTGACGCCCTTACCAGGGCGAATCGCCCGAGTTTTTGGTTTACCAACATCGTGAAACAGCGCCGCGAGTCTTGTGATTCGAAAATCACACGGGTCATCGCGCTTTACGTTTTCAATAACTGCAAGCGTGTGCGTGAGAACATCTTTGTGTCGATGAATCGGGTCTTGTTCAAGTTGCATCGCCGCAAGCTCGGGTAAAAAGTGCTTCGATAAACCATTGTCAACCAAAAACCACAGACCAAAAGATGGGCGATCGGTGACAATCAATCGATCGAACTCGTCACGAATTCGTTCGGCACTGACGATCGTGATCCGATCAGACATCGTTTTTACCGCTGCAATCAATTCGGGTACAGCGACCATGCCCAAACCTGAGATAAATCGTGCTGCGCGCATCATGCGCAACGGGTCGTCACTAAAACTGATCTCTGGCGACAACGGCGTGCGTAAAACTTTGCCCATTAAATCAGCCATGCCATTAAAAGGGTCGACTAAGACAGGCGAGTCAGACGTAACTTCGAGCGCCATTGCGTTAATCGTGAAGTCACGTCGCGACAAATCTTCATGGATGTCTTTTGAAAACTGCACATCGGGTTTGCGTGAATCAGGCGAATAAGCCTCGGCGCGATGGGTGGTTATCTCGTAGACACGCTCGCCTTTTTTGGCTCCAATCGTGCCGAATCTTTCACCTTGAACCCATAACGAATCACACCACCCTGCAAGCAAATCTTTGATCTGGTCGGGCAACGCATCGGTAGTCAAGTCGAAGTCAAGTGCGGTTACCGGTTTGTCCAACATCAAATCGCGTACGGTGCCGCCAACAACAAATAGTTTGAATCCGGCGTCACGAAACCTGGAAGCAATCGGAGCTATCTCGCTCAAAACTGGCGCGAAGCGCTGGGGCACCACGCTTTAAAGGATACGCACTAGGTCGTGACAAGTGATGCGTTTGCCTAATTAACAACCGCATGAGCATTAGCGTGATTATGTCTTGATTTATCGTTCTAACTCCGAAAAATTCTCGCATGTGCCCAGGTTGGCGCTGAAGATTGTTCTCGCACTCGGTTTTGCTCTGTCGACTCTGCCAGCCCAAACATCGCAGGCAGCCGTCGAATCAAGCGAACTTACCTTGACCGCGCAAAATTTTCATATTTACACATCTGGAAACCTGCGCTTTGTTCTTGGTATCAACTCTCAGTCGCTAATTGACGAGTTTTTAAACGACGCAACGGCGGTTTTCAGAATTTCGCTTGGCCAGAAAATTACTGAAGGCGAAAAGCAAGTGCGCGCGATCAACACCGCAACCGAAGAATTTGCCGTGACCGACTCAATCGACCTGACAATTCGCGAAATAACTCGCCGAACCGACGGTCAATTCGAGTTGATCGCGCTTTCTACAGATACACCTTCTGGCACACGACGAATCGAGTTTGACGGTCCAGGTATTTATCCGGTTCGTGTTGAAGTCGTAGTTAACAACGTTTCGCGGGCCGCACTACTGACATTTGTCAACAGATTTAACCCGTCGCGTGAAGTGCGCCCGATGCCCATCAATGTTGTCGTTGCACTTGATTCACCGATCACACTTCAACCTGATGGATCTCGACTAATTGATCAACCAACCCGCGCAAAGATTGAAAAATTAATCAAACTGCTCAAACTCGATGCAGCACGAATGACAGTGCAAATTTCGCCCGAACTAATCGATGGCTTAAGTCGATCGACAAACCCAGAAGATCAGTCACTGCTCGTGCAACTTGTTGCAGCCCTGGGATCTGCGCCGATCGTCTCTGGGCCTTATGTGCAATTCGACCCTTCGGCTGCAAGTGCCAACAAACAAACTGATCAATTCGACGCGCTAATCGAGAGAAGTTCAACAATTTGGCAACAAGTTTTGCCAAACACAAAAATCATTTCGTCGATTTGGTTTGCCCAGCAACCACTTGATCAAAACGGTCTTGACTTGTTGGCAAAAACTGGTGTGCGATCGATCGTTATGTTGCCTAAGTCGAGTGTTGCTCTTGGCGAGTTTGATAACGCTGCGCGCCCATATCGCCTAGAAAGCAATGATGCTGACATTTCGCTTCATTTGGTCGACAAAAATTACGTAGACCAGCTCAGTACTCCAACCAAAAATGCATTTGCTTCGGCCACGTACCTTGCCGCACAAATCTTGGCGCAACGAAGTCAGATCGAAACCGAAGGTGGCACGCCGGCTTTGCGCAGAGTTGTGTTGGCCTCGCGCGATGGCTCGGTAATCAATGAAGACTTAATTCATGAAGCATTGCTGATTTTAAGTCGAGTGCCGCAACAGGTTGCATTACGCACAATGGCAAATTTGCCCGCGCCACGACTCGACGCTTATAAACCAAACCTGCCAAAAGTTAACAGCGCAAGTTTTATCGACCGCGCAACAAAAATTGCCGACTTACGAAAAGACATCGAGAAGTTGCGGGGCACGATAAGCCCCGACGCCACGGTTTGGCAAGACTGGGATGAACGACTGCTGGTGATGTCTAGCGACTCAATGACTGATGCTCAGCGTGAAAATTATATTTCAGCAACTCGTGATCAACTTAAAAAGATTCGACAATCGGTGACACTTCAAGATGGCACCACATTCACACTTGGAAGTCGCGAAAGCACACTGCGACTCGATCTACAAAATTCATCTGACTTTGCAATGACGGTGCAGGTTCGAGTTGTTAGTTCGAAGCTTCGATTTGAAAACGACATTTCAACAATTCAAATACCGGCAAACAGTTCAAACGAACTTGTCGTTGATGTTGTCGCGCTCTCAAATGGATTGTTCCCGGTTGAAGTGAGAATCTTTTCCGCAGACGGATTAAGTCAGTTGGGTAAAAAAATCGAGGTATCGGCAAGAGTGAATGCACTCGCTGGACTCGGACAAGTTGTAACTGGAGTTGGTTTGCTGTTGTTAGCCACGTGGTGGGTCGCGCATATTCGCCGAAAATATCGCAAAAAAATCAGCAAGAACCATCCTGTACTACGCTCAAAACCATGACCATCCGCATAGTTACCGACTCAGCCTGCGACCTCCCAGAATCGCTGGCAAAAAAACACAACATCACCATCGTCCCCCTCACTTTTAGTATTGGCGACCAAGAATTCACTGACCGAATCAGCCTGACGACATCCGAATTCTGGAAGCGTTGCGCAGAGTCACCAGTTCTACCTCAGACTGCGGCACCTTCGCCCGGCAAATTTGCCGAGGCATTCAAGAAACTCGCTGCCGATGGCGCAACAGGCATCTTGATGATCGGTCTTTCGCGTGAACTTTCGGCCACTATTCAGTCTGCAGAAACTGGAGCAAAAGAATCGGGTGTGAATATTCCGATTCAGTTTGTTGATAGTTGCTCAGCCAGCATGGGCGAAGGCATCAATGTGCTAGTGGCTGCACAGATGCTGATTGATAATCCTCAAGTCACCCTTGACGAATTGGCACGTAAAACCAATGAGTGGGCTGGTCGGACACGCGTTTTTGGTGCACTCGACACGCTCGAGAACCTCAAGAAAGGTGGTCGAGTTAGCGGTGCGAAGGCATTTTTTGCATCCGCGTTGGCGATCAAACCAATTATTGAGGTGCGCGAAGGCAAAATTATGGAAGGCGGCAAAGAGCGCACCCGCAGCAAGGCCTTGGCTCTGCTAATTGAAAAGGTTAAATCAGCTGGTCCGATCACTAATTTGGCCGTCTTGCATGCCCAGTGCAGTGACCTCGACATGTTTCTTGAACAACTCAAGAGCGTCTACTCGGGTGAAATCATTGTTGGCGAGGTGGGTTCGGTAATCGGTTCTCACACTGGCGTCGGCACTATGGGCGTAACTTTTCACGTCAAATAACGCGTCGAACAATTAGCGAGTCGCTGTCGAAATAAATTTCGCACGCTGACATTCCCCATTTCGATGGGCGCGCAGAACTAGCGTCAAAGTTCACAGATGAGCCTTGAACAAGTCCAACCAGTCGATGATCCGAAGCGCCTTTTAGGCGGTCGATACAGGCTCGATCGACAAATTGCCCGCGGCGGAATGGCCGAAGTTTGGCTCGGTTTTGACACATTTTTGAACCGGCAAGTTGCCGTCAAACTCTTGAAACCACAATTGGTTAGTGACCCTGTTGTCGCCGAGAGATTTCGACGCGAAGCGATTGTTTGCGCTGGTTTAAGTCACCCAAACATTGTCGCCGTGTACGACACCGTCGAAGACGATGGCCGACAAGCGGTGGTCATGCAATATGTTCAAGGAAAATCTCTTCGCGAACTTTTAGATCGTCGCAAACGCCTTGGACCATTGTTGACCATTCACATGGGTGCCGCAATGTCAGCCGCGCTCGATGTTGCCCATCGTGCCGGACTCGTGCATCGTGACGTCAAACCAGGAAATATTTTGTTGACGCCCGACGGTAAATTTTTGCTCGCTGATTTTGGAATCGCCAAAGCACTTGTCGCATCTGGTGAAGACCTGACCCATGACAACATCATGATGGGCACCGCAAAATATCTTTCGCCCGAACAAGTGCGTGGTAAACCACTTGATGGTCGTGCCGATCTTTACGGTTTAGGGCTCGTGTTATATGAGTGTCTTGCGGGTCGAGTGCCATTTTTGGGTGAAACCGACGCCGACACAGCATTGGCTCGACTGCAACGCGAACCAACAGATTTGGCGCATTTGCGGCCATCGCTTGCGCCACAACTTGTGCGCGTAATTCATAAATTATTGGCGCGAAATCCTGATCATCGATACGCAACAGGTGAAGAAACTCGTGTTGCGTTGATGCAAGCACTTAGTGCACAAAACGACTTCACTACATCGATGACACCACCAAGTGGGGCGACGCCACCAAAACCGCTCAGGCGAGCAATGACTAGCGACGAGTCGTCAGTTGCTCCAATACCTGGCCAGCCAATTCTTGAAACAGCAATTAATGCAACACCACCGAAAAATTTAAGAATCGCTCGTGCACAAGGCGCAGGCGGATGGTTTTTTGCACTTCCGCCAAGCACAAAAATTTTGGGGCTGATTGCTTTGGCAATGAGTGTCGCCGTTCTTGGGGTTGCAACTCGATCTAATTCACCACAACAACTTGAAACAGCAGTCGCTGAGAACGTCGTCGTTGATCAATCACCGGTGACAATTTCACGAATGGTCAGTTTCGACCCGAACGGTGACGACGCACAAGAAAACGAGGCGCAAATTTGGGCTCTTCGTGACAGTAATTCAAAAACTGCATGGACTACCGATTGTTATGCCAACCAATTCTTTGGCACAAAAGAATACGTCGGTGTGTTGATCGAATTATCGCGCGCCTCGACTGGTGTGCTGCAAGTTGGTATGAAAAATGGACCATGGTCACTTGAGATTTACACTGCCAATGGTGCTGCCCCGAGCCGCCTCGAGCAATGGGGTCCTCGCGCTGGCGCCGACTACAACACTCGTCGTGGCATTGCTCAATTCGTTGTGCCAAGTGAAGCTCAATTTGTTTTGCTCGTGCTACGTGAAGTTGGCAAGAGCGTGCAATGCAGTGCAAAAAACCCTTACCAAGGAGTAATTCAAGACATTTCATTTAACGCCGCATAGTCAATAATTTTTTAGCGTTAGTCTGAAAGTGTGATTTCTAATCCTTTCACCGATCCAAGGTGGGCGAAAAAAACAGTCGAAGCAATCGATCGTTGGGTTGATTTCATCAGCGACAAAACAACTCGACCAATCGCCAATTTGGTGAGGCTCGTTGTTTTTGGTGTGATTGCGGTGGTCGCCACGATCACCATCATCGCTCTAGCCCTAATCGGAATTTCACGTGCCCTTAACGAACTGCTTGATATTTGGCTAACTCGTCAAAACGCCGTCTGGATTTCATATTTCATATTGTCGTTTGTTTTCGTGGCGATTGGTGCATGGCTAATGCGCCGGCGCTATCCGAGCAAGCAAAACTAAAACGCGAGGTTAACTAATGTCGTCTACCAACATCCACGAAGTAATCATCATCGGATCGGGCCCCGCCGGTTTAACGGCGGCAATTTACACGGCACGTGCAAACTTGGCGCCACTTGTGATCGAAGGTGAACCGTCAAGTACATCTGATCAGCCCGGCGGCCAACTGATGTTGACCACCGATGTCGAAAATTATCCTGGGTTTCCCGAAGGTGTCATGGGCCCAGAGTTGATGCTTAAGTTTCGCGAGCAAGCTGCACGTTTTAATACAACTTTCATCACTGAGAAAGTTACAAAAGTCGATTTTTCAGCCAGGCCATTCAAGGTTTGGGTACGCGACGAAATGCACCAAGCCAAATCAGTGATCGTCAGCACTGGTGCTCAGTCATTGATGCTGGGTCTCGAAAACGAAAAACGCTTTTATGGCCATGGGCTTTCATCGTGTGCGACTTGTGACGGTTTCTTTTTCAAGGGCCAAGAAATCATCGTCGTTGGTGGTGGCGACTCGGCAATCGAAGAAGCCACTTTTTTGACCAAATTTGCCACGAAAGTTACTTTGGTTGTGCGCCGAGACGTCTTGCGGGCCTCGAAAATTATGCAACAGCGGGCTATAAATAATCCGAAAATTGAAATCAGATGGAATTCGCAAGTCACCGAACTATTTGGTCAAGAGAAACTCTCTGGCGTCGGACTTATCGACACGGTGACTGGTGAAAAGTCAAAGCTTGACGTGACGGGCCTTTTTGTAGCCATCGGTCATCGTCCGAACACTGATTTATTCAAAGGCATTCTCGATATGGAAGACAGCGGATATTTGAAAACTAAGCCTGGTTCTTCGTATACGAACATCGCCGGAGTTTTTGCTTGCGGTGACGTACAAGACCACACATACCGACAAGCAATTACTGCTGCTGGTTCGGGGTGTATGGCTGCGATCGACTGCGAACGTTGGCTTGAGTCACAGCACTAAATAACTCACAACTAGTAACCTAAAAGGGCTCGCGTGATAACGCGACTTAACGAAAGGTTTTGTAATGGCTGACGGCATCATCACTCTTACTAGTGCGAACTTTGACGAAACAGTTAAATCTGCAACAACACCAATTGTCGTTGACTTTTGGGCCGAGTGGTGCGGGCCATGCAAGGCAATTGCGCCAGTACTTACAGAAATCGCCAAAGAGCAGGCCGGTGTCGTGACTATTGCCAAACTCAACGTCGATGATTACGGTGACATCGCGCAACGATTTGGTGTGATGAGTATTCCGACACTGTTGGTTTTCAACAATGGTGAAATGAAAAAGAAGATGGTTGGCGCAAAAGGTAAAACTCAATTGCTTGCGGAGATCGCAGAATTTATCCCGAAAAAGAATTAGCGCTCGGCGATAGCCACGACGCTGTAGGTGATCTTCAGCGCCGACTCAGTGGTGCTGGTTTGCTTGATTTATCTCGTGTTTCAATCAACGAGTTTTGTGATGAGACACGAATTGCGGTCACCAAATTTCAAGAGCTTCGCTCGCTTCACGTTTCGGGTGTTTGCGACCGCACAACTTGGCTAACTCTTGTTGAGTCTTCATTCGAATTAGGCGATCGACTTTTATACCTAACGTCTCCCCTTTTACGCGGCGACGATGTAGCACAGTTGCAGTTGTTGTTATCGCGAATAGGTTTTGACTGTGGTCGTGTCGATGGTTTTCTTGGCAAAATTACCGCGAAAATAATCACTGAGTTTCAACAGAATTATGGACTGGTGCCCGACGGCATCTGTGGCCCGCAAACTTTGCAGGCAATACGCCGCGCAAGTCGCAACTCTGGTGCTGGCCCAGGTGTGGGCATCGTGCGCGAGCGTCACACATCGGCAAAGTATCCGCAAGATCTTAAAAACTTACGCATCGTCGTCGGACAATTCACCAAGCTTGATCGACTTACAAATGAACTTGCCGACAGACTGCGTGCCCAACATTCAAATGTTGCCGTGATCAATGATCTTGACCAACATCGACATGCTCAACTTGCCAACGACTTCGCTGCGGATATATACATCGGCATCGAAGCAAGAGATCAACAAGTTTGTGAAATCGCCTACTACCAAACCGAAGGTTTTCACTCGGTTGCGGCGCATGTTTTCGCCACTCTTGCCGCAGAAACGATCGAAAGGTCGGCGCCATGGTTCAAACCTGTTGTTAGCGGAATGCGGTTGCAGGTTTTACGTGAAACATCAATGCCCGCTGTGGTCTGTGGATTTGGGCCCGTTACACGCATAACCCCGCACAGCGCAGTGCTCGCTGACGACCTCGCAAACGCTTTATCTATATGGGTTAAAACCACATCGGTGAAATTAGATGCGAAATAAATGGGATAACCCCATAGTTATTCCACAGAGTTATCCACAGATTGTGAGAAACCTTAACTGATGGTTTAGCGTCAACTTAATCGTGAGTCTTAGTCTTTGTAACACGATTCGCAAATTTAGACAGCGGGGCCTTCAGTCATCGCTCGATAGATGCGTTCGAGATCGTTCAAGTCAGCAAATTCAATTACAACTTTGCCACGACCATTCGCTGCTGTAACCGAAACATTGGTTGCCAGATGTTCGCTCAATAATTTTTCGAGTTCAACAATTCCTGGTGGCGGAAGAGTAACTGATCGAATTTTATTGTTTGAATTTTTATCACTAGTGCCACCAGATTTTTTATCAGACTTAACTGACCGCACATCACGACCCAAACTTTGGCGAACTGCTTCTTCAATATTTCGAACTGTCCAACTTTCTTCAACGCATTGACGTGCCAGTTTTTCTTGAGTTGGTCGATCAGTTAAAGAAAGCAACGCCCTCGCGTGACCGCCTGAAAGTCGACCATCGGCAAGAAGCTGCAAAATTGATGGTGCTAAAGCCAACAACCGCAATGAGTTGGTGATTACCGAACGGCTTTTGCCAACTTTTTCAGCAACTTGTTCGTGCGTCATTGAAAAATCGTCAAGCAATTGCTTGTATGCAGCGGCTTCTTCTAGCGGTGTCAAATCTTGACGATGAAGATTTTCAACGAGCGCTTGTTCAACTGACAACAAGTCATCGGTTTCGCGAACAATCGCCGGAATCAACTTGAGGTTTGCAATCTTTGATGCTCGCCATCGACGCTCGCCTGCAATTATTTCGAAAGCCTTTGATTTTTCTGGTGTTGGGCGCACAAGAATTGGCTGCAATACACCAATTACACGAATTGAATCGGCCAGTTCTTTGAGAGCGTCTTCGTCAAAATGAACACGCGGCTGATTTGGGTTGGGATCGATCGCTTCGATATCAATATTGCGCAAACCAGAGCCATTATTGGATGTGCCGCCGCCACTATCGCCGCCCTCACGACCGGGTTTGCGCAAATCGCGACCCGGAATAAGGGCGTCTAATCCTTTACCTAGACCTGTTGGACGGGCCACCGCTGATCTCCTTTGCTATTTCTCGATATGCCTTGGCTGCTGGTGAGGATGGGTCAAAAGAGGTAACTGGCTTACCGTGCGAAGGTGCTTCGGCGACTCGCACCGACCGCGGAACAACTGTTTTGCACACTTTGTCGCCAAAATGTTCACGCACTTCACGTACAACGTCGTCAGCCAAGGTCGTGTGTGTATACATAACGCAGGCAATGTTTCGAACTTCAAGCGTTGGGTTCAACACTTGGCTCACACGGTCGACACTGCGCAGCAACTGCCCTAGGCCTTCAAGAGCGAAATATTCACATTGAATTGGAACAAAAACCTCGGTTGCGGCAGTTAAACCGTTGACCGTCAACAGCCCCAAACTTGGGGGGCAGTCGAGAATCACGTAGTCGTACTGGTCTATAACCGTATCAATAGCTTTTTTCAGACGTTGTTCGCGACCCATCTCAGGCACAAGTTCAATGTCAGCGCCTGCCAGGTCAAGGTTGGCTGGGGCAACAAAAAGGTTCTTGATCGCGGTTGGCTCGATGCAGTTTTCAAGTTTCTCGCCACGCAATAGCACGTCGTAAATCGTGGCATCAAGATCGCGAGCATTGATGCCGAGGCCAGTTGAAGCGTTACCTTGAGGGTCGAGATCGACTACTAATACGCGGTAGTCAAGCTCAGCCAAACTTGCGGCCACTGTTATCGCGGTTGTCGTCTTGCCGACACCACCCTTTTGGTTAGCGAAAGCAATGACTCGAGGTAGGGGTGGCAGCGCTTCCATGGATTCAGACTACTTAGTGGGTGTGGCACCAGAACGGATAGGTTGCCCAAAGATGATGTTTCACGTGAAACATCAAATCCTCAATTGGTGGGTTCTTTCGATTGTTTCACGTGAAACATAGCCACGGCGCCGTGTCGAATGGGGCCTTCAAGGCCAAGGCTTGAGACATCAGCTGGGTTCCACCGAGATTGAGTAGTTGGAGGTGGTTCGCTGATTATCACTACTCCCCCTGGTTTGACCAGATCTCGCGAAAGCCTAAGTGTCTCAAGCGGGGGTCCGAGTCCCCGACTAATCGCCGCATCAAACTGTTTGAAGAACTTGCTATCTCGAACCAGGTCGCCGATCTCAGAGCACTTGACGCTGACTCGATTGCCGAGGTTGAGCGCCAAAACCGATCTTGTAAGTGAGTCGGTACGACCCGAACGTCGATCTACTAACACGAGTTCTAATTCTGGGCGGTCAAAAGCAACAATCAAGCCGGGCACCCCAGCACCAGAACCTAGATCAATGACTCGTTTGGCCGAACTGGGTATGGCTTTTGCAAACCACAACGCATGGCTGATTATCTGCTCGATTGGTGCGCCAGATAGCGCACCGATCTTCTGTGCAGCGCTTAAAACTGGTTCAAGAGCGGTGAATTTGGCAGCGTCAAACGACAAGTTGTTTTTAGTCATGTCAGTTTGATCAGACATGACTAAAAACTAGCCAAAACCTCACTCGTCGTCAGATGAGTCGACGTCGTCGATTGCTGAGTCTTCACTGATTGAAGCCAAAGCAACAACAACACGACGGAACGGGTCACTGCCCTCTGATCGGGTTGAAATGCCTTCGACTTCAGTAAGTGCGTCATGCACAATTTTGCGATCAGATGAGTTCATTGGCTCGAGTGCTCGAGCCTGACCCGACGACTTGACGTCTCCTGCCACTTTCAAAGCAAATCGAGTGAGTGCTTCGCGGCGTTTTTCGCGATATCCGGCAACATCAACTCGAAGTCGTGTTTCGTGGTCACCCAATCGGCGTTGGCTCACAACTCGAGTCAAATCTTGCAATGCGAGCAAAGTTGCGCCCTTTGTGCCCACCAAAAAGCCCAAGTCTTCACCCAAGACATCGATGTCAATGTGCTCGCCTTCAACTTTGGCTGAAACTGATCCGTTGAGTCCGGCAGATTTAACCAAACCCTCTAAAAATGTGGTCGCTACAGCACTCACGGTGGTCGGGTCGACTGGTGGTAGGTCTTCGCGGGGTGTTCGCTCGGCTCGAGGCGCACGATCTGTGCGCGGGGCGCGCTCGCCGCGATCATTACGATCATTGCGATCACCACGACTATTGCGGTCGTTTCGTGAACGACTTGGGCCACGGCTTCCACGGTCACTTCGTGTACCTCGCTCTGCACGCTCTGTGCGCTCGCCTGCATCTTGACGAGAATTTTGGCTTCGCTCGCCTGCTGGCTTACCCCGACGGTCACGACGATCTGCTTTTGCACGCACCGAGTTGGGTTTGATTCGAGCACGCACACGGGCTTCGCCGCGAGTTCGACCGAACAAACCAGCCTTTGGCTCTTCAATCACTTCAAATTCGGCGTCAGCATCATCTACTCCTAAACGATCAAGTGCGATTGCTTTGGCGTCATCAATTGTTGTTGCAGTTATCTCTACCCATTCCATGATTCAATTTCCTTTCGTTTGTTTACTAAATCTTCAAAACTTTTTAGTTCGGTTTGTTTTTCTTTTTGATTTCGGCGCTGCGATTTTTGCCAGGAGGTTTCGGTCGACGCGAAGAAGTTGGTAACGATTTATTTTTTGGTGGTGTAACTCGCTTGCTGACAAAATTTGTTTCGTTATTTGTCGATTCACCTTTTTCTTTTTTGTCTTTCTTGTCAGGTTTAGGCAAATCTTTCATCTCTCGCGCAACAGCGCTCGCCGCTTGAGCTTGTCGGCCAAGACTGTCATCTTTTTTGTAGAAACGTTGCGTGATGTATTGCTGTTGAACAATGCGAATAACCGCTTGCATCATGTAATAAACAACCAATGCTGTTGGCAGCCAAATTTGAAAGATGGCGAAGGCCACTGGCATGTATTGCATCAATTTGGCTTGATTTGCCGACATTGTTGGGCTAACTGTGCGCGACGCAATCATCCGCTGTTGCACCAAATAAAGACCGGCCAACAACAACACGAGCAATGCATAAACAAGACCTGAAACAAAGTCGTCTTGCATTGCACGCAGCGGTGTTTTTGCCAAGTCGACACCAAAAGAAAGCATTTCGCTTTTGCCAACCAAAGATTGATAAATGTCGGATGACTTGTCGAGATACTTCGGCTCGAATGCGCCACCATCTTTTCGACTTGTCAGGCCGCTAATCGCGCGAAACATAATGATGAACACGGGCATCTGAGCAAGTAGTGGCAAACACGAAGCAAGCGGGTTGACTTTGTGTTCTTGGTAGAGCTTCATCATCGCTTCGTTTAGTTTTTGGCGATCGCCTTTAAATTGTTGTTGCATCTTTTTCATTTCGGGCTGCAACCGTTGCATCTCGAGCATGCCTTTGGTGCTCTTGAGCGTCAGGGGAGTAATCAGCAACATCACAACGACGGCGACCATCGCCAACGCAAATGAATAGTCAGGTACCAGGCCGTAGAAAAACGCGATAACCCAGGCGGCGGCTTCAAACATGTTCGTGAGTCGCTTTCGTTAAACGGGCATGGTCACGGCAGTCGTGAAGTTCGGGCACTGGGTCGTAACCACTCGGACCAAATGGTCGGCATCGCCCGAGACGACGCAAAGTCAAGAGCCCGCCACGCCAGGCGCCAAAGGTTTCAATGGCTTCTTGGGCATAAACCGAGCAACTTGGGTAAAACCGACATGGCGAAAGGCGATAGGAGAACACTTTTTGATACCAATCGATCATGCGCAGCAACAGATTTTTCACAAATACCCCTATTTTTAAGCCTTTTTTGCGGCCTTATGAATGCAGCGCTCAAGCAACGAATCGACCTGATTGCCTAATTCAACAAACGACAATTTGGTTGCCCCTGAGGCTGCACCAATCAGATAAAACCCCGGCAAAACCTTATGGGTTCTGGCTTTTAGCAATTCTCGGAGTCGTCGGCGCAACAGATTGCGCTGAACTGCACCGCCAACTTGCCTACCTAAGGCATAGGCAACTGCAGGCTGGGTAAGGGTTTGGTCGATAATCATGCTGCACCACAGGGTTCCGGAGCGAACATATGTTCCCTCTGTTTGGAGTCGCTGAAAGATCTGTCGCGTCTGAATGCGACTGATCAAGCAGAGAGCCGGTAACGGCCCTTAGCCCGACGGGATTTAAGCACGGCCCGGCCGGCTCGAGTGCTCATACGGTTGCGGAACCCGTGTTTGCGGGACCTACGGCGATTATTTGGTTGAAAGGTGCGTTTCACGCACGGCTCCTGACGTCAAAGAAAAATTGGTACTCGTCAGGCTAGGGGCAGAATATGGCCAAGGGCAACGTAGAAAGGGGGATTCCTCAGCATTTCTCTCCCTGTGGAAAACCTGCTACTTTCGCTCTCCCCACAGAAATTTTGGGGATAACACGAAGAATTAAAACCTCACACAAGAAACGACCAAAGAAGTGACAAACGAAATTGTAGAGACCGCCCCAGAACACGAGCAACTGTGGAAAGCCACATCGCAAGTATTGCGTGGACAAGTATCTGAGGCTGTTTGGTTCTCAACTTTTAATGACGCCGTAGCAGTTGCCGATGACAAAATGAGTTTGCGACTGCGAGTGCCGAACACTTTTGTTCGTGATCGAATTTTGACTCGTTACATGTCACTTGTTCGCGGAGCACTCGACGAAATTGGTGCGTCAGGCCGCGAACTTCGAGTCGATGTGCAAACCGCAACCGCATTTGATGTGCTCGAAAGGCTTGCCCCTGAAACCCAACAGTCACTTGAAGAACCACTGGTATTTGAGCGCGAAAACAAGCAAAAACAACAACAATCTGAGACACAAACGCAACGAACTCGCAACGGCAAAGGTGCCGCCGTTGGTTTGAATCCGCGTTACACCTTCGATGCTTTCGTCAAAGGTGCGTCGAACCAATTTTCGTTGGCTGCAGCGTTGCGAGTTGCTGAAACTCCTGGCCGCTCATACAACCCACTATTTATTTATGGATCAGCGGGACTCGGAAAAACACACTTGTTGCACGCGATTGGTTATTACGTGCACGAGCATTATCCCGATCTAGAAGTTCGATATGTGTCAACAGAAACTTTCTTGAACGAATACGTCGACGGAATTCGCAACAACACGATTGCTGCGTTCAAACGCCGCTATCGAGAGGTCGATGTTTTGCTGATCGACGACATTCAGTTCATGGAAGGCAAAGAGGGTCTGCAAGAAGAGTTCTTTCACACTTTCAACTCGCTACACGGGGCCAACAAGCAAATCGTTATTTCGTCAGACCGGGTACCCGATGCCATTCCGACACTTGAAGACAGACTTCGTGGCCGTTTTAGGTGGGGTTTGATCACCGACATTCAGCCGCCAGATATGGAAACCCGATTGGCAATTTTGCGCAACAAAACCGAACGAGACGGTACGACGATTTCAAGTGATGTGCTCGAGTTCATTGCCAGCAATGTCACTTCAAACATTCGTGAACTTGAAGGCGCTTTGATTCGCACGGTGGCCTATGCCAGCCTCAACAAAATTACGGTTGATGTTGAATTAGCCAAGACGTTGCTCACCGATTTGTTGACCAAAAATTCTGTTAAGCCTCGCACCGACGAGCAACTGTTGGCTGAAATCGCCGAGTTTGTTGGTTTCAGCGTTGAAGAAATCAAAGGAAAGAGCCGCCAACGACCATTGGTTACCGCTCGACAAACCGCAATGTATGTTGTTCGCGAACTAACTGATTTGAGCTACCCAGCGATTGCGCGACTATTTGGGGGTCGAGATCACACGACTGTAATTCACGCTGTTGAAAAGACGCAGCGTGTAATCAAAGAACGCAAGCAGGTTTACGAGCAGGTAACCGCGTTAATTAAGAAGTTTAAGACCTCATGATCAGCATGTGGATAAACATGTGGAAACCCACGGGGGTTGTTGTTTACAACACAGGTTTATCCACTTATCAACAAACTACGCAGATGCAAGATGTGCTTGGTGGTCAACCTGTCGTCACAGCCACAAACCGTATGTTGTTTGGGTTAAAGGTCGTTAATCCACAATCCACAGGCCTTATTACTGTTATTAGATTTATATACAGATTTGCACATGCAATAACAGATCGTGCACACATCTCTAATAATCGATTAGCGAGGTAAAGCCGTGAAGTTTCGAGTTGAACGAGAACTACTAACCGAGGCTCTTGGTGCTGCAGCCAGGGTTGCATCTAGTCGCAACAACGCGATGCCAGCGCTTTCTGGTGTGCACATGCAAGTCAAGGGTGACTCATTGGTTTTAACTTGTACCGACAACGACTTAAGTGTGCGATCGACATTGGCTGTCGGTGGTGCGCAAGATGGAGTTGCTGTAGTTAGCGCAAAACTTGTGAGTGACATCGTTCGCGCAATGCCCGAAGAAAAAGTAACTATCGATGCGCAAGGCGAAGAGGTGATTGTCTCGGCTGGCAAATCACAATTCACTGTGCCAACTTTTGCCGCGACAGATTTTCCGAACATTGTTGTGGCCGGCACACAACCAGTAACAATCGGCGCGAAAATTTTTGGTGAAGCGTTGGGTCAAGTTGTTCGAGCGTCCTCAAACGACATGCAACGACTTGCCTTAACCGGCGTTTTGATGGTTGCCGAACCTGACTCGGTTTGTTTAGTTGCCACCGACTCGTATCGCTTGGCGGTGCGCGAATTGCCAGGTGCGACAATGTTGGGCCATGGGGCAGAAATCGTGGTTCCTGGTCGTGCGCTTAGCGAACTTGAGCGATTAATCGGTGGCGCAGAGTCAATGACGATGGCGCTTGGTGAAAATCGCGCCACATTTGAAGTTGGTGGGTCGACTTTGACAACAACACTTTTGAACGTCGAGTTTCCAAAATACAAGCAGCTAATTTCGGCTCACTACCCAAACAAAGTTACGACCGCGCGAGAGCCTCTTCTTGAAGCAGTGCGTCGATCACGAATTTTGGCGCGCGAAACGACACCAGTTCGCCTTGAGATGTTGTCGAACTCGATTCGATTGTCGGTTGTTACTCAAGACATCGGTCAAGTTGTCGACGAACTTGACGCAAAACTCGATGGAAGCGAAATAACGATTGGTTTCAACTCACAATATTTAATGGATGGCATCGACGCTGTTAAAGGTGACGAGATCACAATCGAATCAACCGATCCGGTTAAACCAGCGGTGTTGCGCGGTGTCGGCGACAAAAATTATTTGTATCTCGTGATGCCGCAACGATTAACAAGTTAGTTCGGCGTTGCTTTTTACTAACAGCAGCATCAACTAACTCGACGTGATACTGCAACAAATTCAACTTAGCGACTTTCGCAACTACACGAACGCGCAAATTGATTTTGACTCAGGAGTCAGCGCGATTATCGGCTCAAACGGTCAAGGTAAAACTAATTTGACCGAAGCGTTGGCTTATCTGTCAACGATGAAAAGTTTTCGCGGTGTACCGACCGAAGCGATGATTCGACTTGGCACAACCACTGCGTTTATTCGTGCGCGGGTGTTGCATGATGATGGCCGTGAGATTTTGATCGAGGCAAGACTGACAACTCAAGGCCGCAATCAAGTGTTGGTAAATGGCACAAAACTGCCTAAAACACGCGATTTGTTAGGCATGGTGCGAACCACGGTTTTTTCACCCGACGATCTCGAACTGGTTAAAGGCGGACCACATCTGCGGCGCGATTTTTTAGATGACTCACTCGTTGCTTTGGCAAATAAAAACGACGCCTTGCGTCTTGAAGTAGATCGAATCGTGCGACAACGCAATGCCGTGTTAAAACAATCTGGTGGTCGACTAAATGGT
>Ga0255193_1000056_pt1 | contig 23783 bp, 38 predicted proteins | sample Miss_Yuk_RepA_8h_FD_189937 | JGI IMG/M metagenome (GOLD analysis project Ga0255193, IMG submission 189937) | Freshwater microbial communities from Mississippi River, Louisiana, United States - Miss_Yuk_RepA_8h | ecosystem: Environmental > Aquatic > Freshwater > River | place: USA: Louisiana...
CTATGGATACAGCGGTGCCATTGACACGCTGTTTGCCATTGAATCCGTCGCCCATCTCATGGACTGGCAGACTCCTAACAATGACCTTCGCATCATCCTAAGCGTGGACAAAGAACCACTGCCTGAATGCTGGCTGGCTGATGCAAAGCTTGAGATTGATCGCTACCTAGTACGCAAGGGTGACTACGCCTACCGATTTCCCGAAACCAACACATGAAAACCAAACCGCACAAACTGGAATACCAGAAAGCCTACCGGCAAACCAACCGCGAGCGCATCCTTGCCTACCAGAAGGCATACAGGGAGAAGCGCAAGCAATCCAACCCAACCTATATGTCCGAGTACATGAAGAGTTGGAGACAGAACCAGAAGAAGTATGACCTAGCCTTGAACAAGCTTCTTCTCCTTTACTGGAGTGACCGCCTAACCGTGGAGGCCGTGAAGGAAATCTTGCAACCTCTTTACGTTAAGTATGAGGACAAGATAAAGGAACCGGAGATTACCCAAGGCGTGGGCTAGTCATTCCAAATGCAAATGGTTGTCGGATTGATACGCACTATCTTCGCTGGCTTAGTGGTGAAAGGTAGGTGTTGCAAATCCTTAACAAATGTCAGCTTGAACTTAGGCTTACTCTCGGTAAGCGTAGGTTTCTTCCGACTATTTTCAAACATATCTAGCTGATCATCAGTGTGTTGCGACATTGGCTAAAGAATCTTTGAACTTTTGCTTGATGTCAAGCGTCTCTGTGGTACAGTCAGTCTTGTCAGTGAGCGGTCTGCTAGCCGCGTTCAAGTCTTTCCTGAGTAAATCCTGAGAGGCCCAGACGTTTCTAGCAGAACGTACTGGGCCTTCTCTTTTGGCCCACGCAGGGTTCAGGCCGCGTAATGCCATGTTGCACCTGACGCCTTAAACGGCGAAACCGTCAGCTTTGCTAGGTTAGGATTCAAAAGTCCATGCCGAAATATGTTGGGAGCTTTGATAGGCATGGCGTGAGGGCACCTGCACTCAGGCTCAGCGCAATCCGAATCCGCCGAAACTCTGAGCTTGCCTTGGAGGAATCAGCAAACGGCAATCAGACGACATGGGTACTCCCATGAAAGCTCCCTGCATCTAGGCTAGCGCAATTAAGTTTCCTTCCGCGATAAGTTTAGCCTTGCAAGTCGGGGCGTTGCCCCTCCAAGAATCTTCCTGTTAGAAAATACAAACAAAAAATATGAACCACATCAAAAGCAGAATGCTTAGCGATTCAAACCTAAGAGTTGCATACGGCGCGGCCTCACGGGCCTCTGCCTTCAGGACAGCCGCGCAAGTAGTCAAGGTGAGTGATCCCAGCGTAGCTCAAAAGCTGGAGGACATCATGCGAATCTGGGCTAGGCTCGCGGCTGAGGAAATCAGGGCTAACGTCCGATAAACCAAACACAAATGAACGAAACGTCCGATATATACGACACCTACTGGTTTGAGTACTACCACGAACGATGCGTCAGCCTAGACTTCCTATTCGATGAAAACTGACACGATAACAATAGACAAAATACTAGCCACGATAGTCGTGTTGTCATGCCTGTTTGCTGGCTACTTGCTAGGCGGTTGCGTAGGCAAACAGATTATCAAGGAAAAGACTGCGAGTCAGGAGGCTAAACCATGAGTCTTGTTGAATGGCCTAAGGAAAAATGGGAGTGGTCTATTTTTGGAGACCCACAGTTAATCACCGTAAGATTTCGTCACGATGTTTCATGGTGGCGCAGGATGACAACTAGAATTGTATTCGGTTCAACTTGGAGGAAGCTGTCGTGAAAGACCGAGAACTATCACCATATCAAAAGATAGTTGAGCTTGAACGTGAAGTAGAAGAACAAGCCCGCCTGAACGGCATGGGCTCCGAGCGTGAGGCTAGGCTCATGGCTGAGGTTAAGGAATTAAAACTTCAAGTGAAAGTTCTGAAGTATGTCTTTGAAGGCGCGCTTCAAATATTGTTTGAGAACAAAATCACATACAACCCGAAGCTAATCAAGGAAGCGGCAGAACGTGCCGTTAAAGAACAAAAGGAGGCGCAGCCGTGAGCGATACACCATTGTCTTCATTCCTAAGCAAAGAAGCTAAGCATTTCATGCCGAATATGTATGTCGTGCCTGCATTTGCGCTAGAGCAACTCGAACGCGAGAACGCCGCGCTGCGGGCAATTTCAATCGAAGCCATGATTAGTAACACTGCGTTTCGTATGAAAGAACTTGAACGCGAAAACGCTAGGCTGCGGGCGGCTTTGGTAGAGGCCATCAATAAGCGTGCCGAAACAACGGAGTGGCGCACGGATCATCCGACGACTACAGGCAATCCAGAAAGATGGGTTAGGGACGAGCTATGCATTAAATGGCGCGCCGCCATCGACGCCGCGATGAAGGAGGTGAAGCCATGAGCGACACACCACGCACGGACGAATGCATTGTCGTTTACCCCGAGGAAAATGCTCACGACATGTATGTGTGGGCGGATTTTGCTCGCAAGTTAGAGCGTGAGAACGCCGAGCTGCGGAAAGACAAGGAGCGGATGGATTGGCTAGAAACAGAGAGTGGCAGCAAATGGGCGCACCATGAGTCAGATCAATGCAACATCACGCGCCGCGCAATCGACGCCGCAATGAAGAACGATAACAAATGACGGTTATGAACAACAAAGAAGCTACCGAACTTGTACGGCGTTTACCCGTAACATTCGCAACTATTCAAAAATATATTGAAAAACTTGAACGTGAGAACGCCGAGTTGCAAAGAAAATTAGCCGCTCTAAAAATAAATTATGCTCAAGACAAGGAAAACTATCAATGTGTCTTTAAAGCAGGAATGGCAATAGAGGAAAAACTCAAACAAGAGAACAAAGCGCTGCTGGAACGGCTAGAAATACTATCCAAACAGAACGAGAAACAAACCGAAGAATACATCTGCGTAGATCGAGAACATGGGCTTTGGAAACGCGCCACCGTGAGGAAGGAGAAGCCGTGAGAAACACAAACTCAACTCAAGACCGTGAAATAAGCCTAGCAGAGCAAGCGGCAGCCGAAGCTGCGCAGCATTTTTCAAATCTGCAAAGCATCATTATTGATCTCGATCAAACCATCACTGATTTGAGCGACGTCATCTCTGGACTAACAGAAGAAAAAAGAGTTCTCGAAGAAGACAATGAAGAGCTGCGCCGAATAATTGAACAACTAAAAGCGTAATTTATGAGCGAAGACCAATCCGACGAAACATCCGATAATGACAAGATGGGCGGACCCACTGATCCAGTTCTTTTGCTGAAAGTGCGCGCCCGTCACGCTATCCGCTGCTGGGACGAACTGACAACCACCACCCGTGCGCGTGCGTTTGAAAAAACTAAGCGCGCAATGGAACAATTAGAGAGTGCTTGCGAAGATGTCGAAACAGCAAAAATTCAGAATGCTGTAGATGCGATGACGCCAGAGCAGGTTTTAGCATTTCTTGAGATGATGGGGGTAAACGTAGACGAGATGTCCTTTCGAGCTTCTGCACTACGCAAAAAACTAGAAAAAGAATGGGGAGCCGACGCCATCATGCATCAACATCTCAACGAAGGAGGGACGCCAACGTGAGCGACCACCTAATCGCAGAAGCCAATCGACACGCCAAAGCATTACATCAAATGACACTCCCGACGACGAAACCAAACCAGCGCGACATCGACTGGTACATCGCAGAGTGCGCGGAGCTCAAAAAGCAACTGCAATCCGAGATTGAGGCAAAGCGCAATCACCTGCGGATTGCGTGCGAGGAAATCAATGACCTCAAAGTTAAGACCGGTTTTTACGAGAGGGAAATTGCTCGAATGCGGGCTGATCAACTTCGGATGGACTGGCTCGCGAAATTGCCGGATAAACGTTTGTCTAGGGTTCACGATCTTTGGGTCAACGATGGAGACATTGCAGACATTCGCGCCGCCATTGATGCCGCACGAAAGGAGGCGCAGCCGTGACCTACAAAGACATGACCTTCTGCTCAGGCGATGGATGCACACAGTTTAAGCGATGCTTCCGCGCTCTGACCCAAGACGTAGAGGATCGGGCCGAGAAATTTGGCCTTCCCATCTCTCAGTTCAGCAATCCAAAACAACTAGACTGCTACATCAACCCAAACACCAATGACACCGAAAACTGATCGTATTGCCCTATTAGAAGATGAAAATGCCGAGCTTCGCTCTGAGCAAAAAGTCTTAATCAAAAAAATTAAGGCTATTTATTCTGCATGGCTTGACGAAGATGATGTTGATTTGGAGGTCTCCATTGAGGATGCGATGAAATTTGTTTCGGACTACGAACAATGGATGTAAAACTTATAGCGGTGACGAAGCCGCTCGTTGAAGGAATAAACACGGCTGATGAGTTAATCAGCTATTGCGCTAGGGTGAGTAACCCAAGCAACCAACTAAACTTGGAGACTGCTCCTAGGCTCCTGCGTTACTGCGTCAAGCACGGGCATTGGTCCATCTTTGAAACTGTTTCCATGACCGTGGAGATAGTTACGAGCAGGGCCATCGCCGCTCAACTCCTACGTCATCGTTCGTTCACGTTTCAGGAGTTCTCGCAACGCTACTCCAAGAGCGCAACGTATGAGCCCGTCGAACTGCGCCTTCAGGACAAGACCAATAGGCAAGCAAGCGGCGAGGTGTACAAGGACGACATCAACGAAGGCATGGCGGCTGGAGTAGTTCAGGAAGCCTTCCAAGCCTACCACCTTCTGCTGCAATACGGAGTGAGCAAAGAGACGGCTCGCATGATCTTGCCTCTCTGCACGCAGACTACGCTTTACATGACAGGCAATGTCCGCTCTTGGATTCACTACCTTGAGCAGCGTTGCGCGGAAGGAACCCAGAAGGAACACCGCGACGTAGCGCAAGCCATCAAGGAAATATTCAACCAGCAATTCCCGTCCGTAGCCCAAGCCATCAATGAAAGCCATTCTTGAATTCAATCTGCCTGAAGAGAAGTACGAGCATGAGCGTGCGGTACGCGCAATGGATGCGTTCTCCTTATTGCATGAAATCGACCAACACTTGCGGAACGTAGTGAAGCATGGCGAAGGAGCCTATGAGTCTCCTGAAGACTTAGCCAAACACATCCGCGAGCAAATCTGGGAACTTCTTCAGAAAGTTGAAGAATGAGGCTTGCAATGAAGCCGAAACCGCGTCCGCGTTTCACGCTCTTCGCATGGGTCCATTGGCCCTGTGGAGACATAACCAAACATGAAATTATTTCGGAAGCTGTTTGCCCCTTCACCTTCAAACGAGAGTTTGAACTCGCCACCCCAGACGGTCCCATCTGGAGAAGTGATATCAAAGTCATCACCAACTCCGCTTACCGACCAAGAGGTTTTGAAGTTACTCCAATGTGGACCACTTGAGAAGGTGAGCGCCGAATTTGCCAGACAACTAGAAAGACAACTAAATGAATATCAGCGAAACAATGTCCAGCATACGCTGGCTGATGGAAAAGCATCTCGGTAAGTATGAATATGCCACAGATATTCCTATCGCTCATGCTTCCGTAACAGAGCGGAAGGATCATGTCAGGCGTGCGCCTGTCACTTCAACCTTCGTCTTGGAGGCAATAAAGCGTTACAAGGCAGGGCAGCACATCAAGTCCATCGCGAAGGCTTTGGACAGTACGGAGACTACGGTGGGCAACATTGTCCATCGTCGCAAGTACTACCATGATCTCCCGCACTCTAAGAAAGACATCATAGCCTACATGAAAAACAAAGGAAGAGAATGAACCTACCACACTCAATCGAAGCAGAACGGACGGTGCTATCCTGCATTGTTCTGGATGGTCCCACCTACCTAATCAAAGCACTCGACTATCGGGTGCAGCCTGACTGGTTTCACCACCTACCCCACAAGAAGATTTGGTCTTCCATCATGGCGTGCCATGCTCATGGCCGTCCGTTTGACGCCCACATCCTGTGTGAGGAGATGAAGAAGGCTGGGTCTTTGGACTCTGTCGGAGGGGTCGTTGGGTTCTCTGAAGCCACCGGCTATCTGGAGCACGGACCTACCGGCGTCACCTTCACCTATAGTTTGGATCAGTTGAGGGAGCTTTACCAGCTACGTCAGATTGCCCTCATCTCGGAAGAAACTAGGGAGGCGGCGTTGGTCAGGAAGGCCAGCTTGGATGACTTCGTCGCGAAAATTGGACGGGTCTTGGCGTTGAAGAACGCAACCAACCTAACCAAGAGTCTGGCTCAGGCGGCTACGGATTGCATCGGGAAGGTGGCAGACATTCTAGCGGGGAAAGAAACGGAGGAGAACGCAGGGCTGGAGTGGCCGTGGCTTGATTGGGACAGGGAGATGGGGAAGGCTACGGCTGGCGAACTCATCATCATCGCAGCCAGACCCGGCAGGGGTAAGAGTAGCTGCGCCAGACAGGTGGCATGGCATTGGGCGAACAAGCATGGCAACGTCCTTCTGTTCTCCCGTGAGATGCCCATTGAACAGCTTGCTCCTCTCTTCGCTCAGGTCAGATCGGGTGTTAGTTGGAGAGCGGTGAGGCGTAACCAAGTTATGGATATTGAAGGCAAGAAGTTCACCAGAGGCTTGGAGGAAGTGGCTGGGCTCAAGACTCTCAGCGTCTTCGATCAGGACCGCACTTTAAGCCAGATTACAGCACGGGTGGAAGCGTGTAAGTCTTTCATGCCAGTCAAAGCAATCATCGTGGACTACCTCCAACGCTACGATCCTCAGCAGGAAAGGGGAGAGACCCGCGACATTGCCATTGGACGGATGACGATGGCCCTCAAAGACCTAGCCGTTAGTCTGAAGATACCCGTCATCCTGCTAGCACAGCTTGGTCGAGAGGTGGAGAAGGAGAACAGGGTGCCGCGCCTCTCTGACCTGCGTGAGTCCGGCAACATTGAACAGGATGCCGACCGTGTCATCTTCATCCACGCACCGGATACGAAGGAGGATGGCTCGACGCAGGACTTGAACGACCAGTCCGTCCAACGAATTGAGGTGAACATCATCCAAGCTAAGGGACGCAGCGACGGAGTGGCGACACTCACCATGTCATTCCACCGTCCAACCACCACCTTCAACGCCATTGCACGATGAACGGAAAGGGAGATGCTCCACGCAATTGTTTCTCCGAGACGTATCGGGAAAACTACGACACAATTTTCCGCAAGAAATCTCTTGACGGACAACACAAACCCAGTAAAAAGAAAGGCAGAGAAGATGAAAATGAAACCACAGAGAGAGGAATACGAGCAACTGCTCGCTCAAGCCGCCGTCATCATGGGAGGATGGATGAGCTTCTTTCCGGCACCTGAGTGTGTCGAGCAACAGGAAGTGGTTGATGCCACTTTGGAATGGCTTAAGGAAACCAAGAAAGCAGTAGAATGAAAACCTCAGAACAAATAGACAAGATTGCGCCAGCGTTGCTGGCTGCTCAAAAGGAGATTGGTAATGCAAGCAAAGACGCCAAGAACCCGCACTTCCGAAACAGCTACGCGAGTCTCGGCTCGGTCATTGAAGCGGTCAAAGAGCCGTGCAACAAGCACGGGATTGTCATCCTCCAAACGCTCAGTGAAGGAACAACGGGTTTACACCTGTCAACTCGTGCCATCCACTCGTCGGGCCAATGGGTCGAAGACACGGCGTTCAGTCCGCTCCCTAAGGCTGACCCACAGGGAGTTGGTTCAGCTACTACATACCTGCGCCGATACTCACTCGCTGCACTTTTCTGCATCACTCAGGAGGACGACGATGGGAATGCGGCTAGCGGAGGAGCTACGCCAAGCACACCAAAAGCAAAACAAACGGTACAAAACAACAGTGGTTTCTGATTTCTGCTAACCAACCAAACATATGGAATACGATAATACCAATAAGGGCGTGCTCTTCCGTAACAACGAGAAGGGCGAAGGCGACAAGAAGCCTGACTACACGGGCAAGCTGAATGTCAACGGTAAGGACTTCCGTCTTGCCGGATGGATTCGCGAGTCAAAGACCGGAACCAAGTTCCTGTCCATTGCCATCAGCGAGCCAAAGCCAAAGGAACAATCCAATGAACTTTAAGAAAGACAACGAAGAATTGATTACCATCGGCATTGCGACTGCGGTGATAACGGCCATCATCTGTGTCCTCATCTACCAGTTCGCAACGCGCTAACGAACTACAGGATGAGAACTGGGCTTTGAAGCTGGCTCTCATCGATATCAACCACAAACTCAATCTGGTTAAGATTGGGTTTCGTGGGTGGTATGAAATGTCGGAAGAAATAAACAAACTAATAGAGGAGAAATTAAATGGAACATTGGTATACAAGGGACGCGAAGCCGTGCCACACGCAGAAGACGAAGAAAGGCGCGCAACAGCCAGAGAGACCGACTAATCTAAAGGATGCGAAGAAGCTCAAGCTTCTGCCCTCCTGCACCAACATTCTCAGGACCATCAATATGCCGTGGCTTGAGAGGTGGAAGCATCAGAAGATTGTGGAAGCTTGCTTCAAGCGTCCACCGATTGCTGATGAGAGTCAGTCTGAGTATGAGTCTTACATACTCAGGATGGCGTTTGATGAGGTAGATAAGGCGGCCAATCTAGGTACGCGGATACACGCCAACATTGAGGCTTTGGTTAAGAAAGAGCCGATGCCCAATGCGAATGAAGCCGACTATGCCCGTCTTGCCATCCACAAGATTGAGGAGCTTGGACTAACCATCCAAGAGTCTGAGATTACGGTGGCCAATGAGAAGCATGGGTATGGCGGCACAACCGATCTGGCTGTAACCAAAGGTAAGTCTTGTGGGATTGTGGACTTCAAGTCCACCAAGACAAGAGAGGGAGAGCCCATCCTTCCCAAGCTTGGTCATGCTGCCCAGATTGCGGCCTATCATGTTGCCTATTGGACTCGCGGCGAGCCCATTCTGGACAACACGATTGGGTGTAACGTCTACATCTCAACCACAGAACCGGGACGTATTGATGTCATGTCGTACGATGCGGATGAGCTTAGGAAGGAATGGGAGTTCTTTCTGAATGCTGCCGCCATCTGGCGACATAAGAATGAATACGATCCGCGATCCTAATTTAGCGGGCAGGGTTGTGTGTCTTAGCACTCCCTGAGAAGGTTGGGGTATTCTCAGCCGTTCCCGCTTCACTTAACTGGGGCGCAGCAGTACCGACGACTCTGGCAACAGGTCGCGTGAAGAAATCGGAGACTGCGACAATTTCCATGAAAACCAAATCAACTGTTAATTCCGCTGGGGTTTACACCAAGCCAGCGTTGCGTAAGAGGCTGTTCCAAAAGATTAAGGCTGGAACCAAGGGAGGCAATGCGGGTCAATGGTCCGCACGCAAAGCCCAGTTCTTGGCCACCGAATACAAGAAGGCTGGAGGAGGATACAAATGAAACCTCAACAAAAGTCTTTGAAGGAGTGGACGGAACAGCGTTGGCGTACGGCGTCGGGTAAGCCCAGTCTTAAAACGGGCGAACGCTATCTGCCTGAGGCTGCTTGGAAGTCCTTAAGTCCTGCGGAGAAAGCCGCGACAAACGCCGCAAAGCGTAAGGGGATGAAGGCTGGCAAGCAGTTCGTCAAACAGCCCAAGGCCATAGCCAAGAAGACGGCTAAGTTTCGATGAGGCGCACACCTCTCAGACGGATCAGCAAGAAGAGGGCTGATGCCCTTAAGGTTTATCGCGTAAACAAGTGGGATTACCTAGAAGTCACTCCGATCTGTGAGGTTTGCAAACAAAACGAAGCAACCGACATCCACCACAAACTACCGCTCGGCAGAGGTGGGAAGCTGAATGACACATCCATCTTCCTAGCTGTTTGCCGAGTGTGTCACGACAAAATACATCACGACCCGAAATGGGCAGAACAAAAAGGTTATCTACTCAAATGGACAAACGAGAACTAGAACACTACGAAGAACAGGTAATGGCTGCGCTGGTCATGGACATCCGTGACTGCGAAGACCCTGTCGATCAATTCAAACTAATCGAAAGGTACAATGCCTTCGTTACAGCAAGAGCCAAGCGTCTGGAAAGCGAAGCTTCCCGAAAAGCCGCTAAAGGTTGAGCATCGCGGCCAGCTTCTCTTCCATGTCACTTCAGAGTCCAAGGAAGAGGAGTTCTACGTATGCGATCTTTCACTACATCGCGGCATGGGTGAGTGCTCATGCCGTGACTGGCAAGCCAGATGCGGCCCTAGGATAAAGGTTGGTTCAACCCCATACGACTATCCCCATGCGGAGCGTGTCAATTGCAAGCACATCCACGCCTGTCTGTTATGGTTGGGGCATGAAGTTGTACGCAGAACAAACGGATGAATAGATGCAATGGAACTTGGACCGAAGCTAGATTCCGTTCGTTCGTTATATCTGCACTCAGGCGAGCTTCAGGACGATGGGCTCCAAAGTATGCCTGTAAGAAGGGAGCACGGGTTGGTAGGAACCAGTACCGATGTGCCTCATGTTCCCAAGTTGTCGGGAACTCCGAATGCCACGTTGACCACATCAATCCCGTTGTGGACCCAGTTCTCGGATTCCAAGGTTGGGATGTTTATGTGGAACGCCTTTTCGTCGAGAGAGACGGATACAGGTTGCTTTGCAAAGCCTGCCATGCCGAAGTCACGCAAAAGCAAAGGGAAGTGAGGAAGGCTAATAAGAAATGAAAACGGACGGCATCTTCACAGCGCACAACGTAAAGGTGGAAGCGGAGATCGGGAAGCCCTTCAAGCTCATCCCGTTTGGCGACATCCACAGGGATTCGGATATGTTCGCCCACAGCCATTGGCAAGAGTTCTTGGACTACGCCAAGGCCCAGAAGAATGCCCTATTCCTAGGCATGGGGGACTACACGGACGGGGTGAGTACGTCAGAACGCATCATCCTGTCGGATGTCAACCTGCACGACACAACTAAAAACACATTAAAAGATGTTTACAAAGGCGTTACGAAAACTCTGGTCAATGAGCTGGGATTTATGCGCGGTAGGACTATTGGCCTTCTTGGCGGCAATCACTTTTTTGACTTTGGTGATCAAACTACCGATCACCTTATTGCGTCGGCTCTGGGCGGGAAATATCTGGGGGTGTGCGGATTCATCCGTCTCTCCATCGGCCTCAAAGGAACAGGCAAAAGGGTAGCTCTAGACATCTTCGCCCATCACGGGAAGGGGGGAGGGGGTAGCCCCGGAGGTCAGTTCAATACGATTGAGAAGATGGCTGGAACGGCAGACGCCGACATCTATTTAATGGGACACACGCATGGCAAGGGATGCTTGCCGTCCAGTCCTAGAATCAAGCTCGTAAGCACCAAGAATGGGGTGGAGGTAAGGGAGCGCACCCCTTGGCTAGGCAGAACTGGTTCCTATCTAAAGGCTTACGAATCTGGTCGCGCCTCCTACAACGTGGATGCGGGTAGGTCTGCTTGCGCCCTAGGGTGGATAGAGTTTGAGATTACGCCTGTTAGGGTGCGTAAGGATGGGCAGGATATGATAGAACTACGGATAAGGGGTACTTCGTAAGTACGCCTTAAATGTGGTTAGAATCAATTTATAGGCGATTTGACCTATTGCCTATGTATCCATAGCCAATAGGAAACCAATTGGCTTAAATCAAAAGGAATGACCACAGACGACGGCCCGCCCATCTACAGGTTCAAACCCATAGTGGAATGCGTCCTAACAGAGCGGGCTGGGGAACTAACCGTATTAGAAGCCAATAGGCAGCGGTTTACCCTAGTAGGGGTTAGCCCCCATCCAGACGGGGGTCAACCCACCTATCTGGGGGAGATTTGGTCAGGCGTAAACGACGGCCTGAAGTTCTGGCTAGAACCGGGGTGGTACGAACGGATTAACGAGTGGGCTGATGTTGTCTAACGGTAGACAATTAGCTGAGTCTCCACCTTAGGCGTCAGAATCCGCTTCTGTCTCAAACTATTGAGATAGATGGTTTTCTCAGCAGGGCTCATGTTCTCGCTGGTACGGTTGATGTACCTAGCCCGCTCGCCGTCGTCTATCCCAAGACTCATAACCAACCTATCCATCGTCGATACACCACGCGCCTTTAGGTTGAGTTCCTCTCTGCGCTTCTCCATCAACGACTTGTACATCGTCGGATCGGTGCCAGCATACTTAGTGATAGCCCGCATCTGGTCCTTCTCAGGCAAAGCCGCAATCTCTGAATAGACATCAGAAGCCGTAATCTTCTTCTCCCTAGCCAGAGGCTCAATACTTCCGGTCATCACCCCAAGAATGTCTTTGGACGACAATCCAACATCCTTAAGGACCGAAACAACTTTGTCATCATCCATGCCCAACGTCTTCATGTTGGAAGCATGGCGAACAATCTTGTTCAACGCATCCATCCTAGCCGTATTGGCATTCTGATAGACCGTCTCCAACTGAACAGGAGTCAGAGCTTTGTAATCCCTAGCCGCATTGTAGTCTCCAGCCGCCAGCTTGAGATTGTCAACGGACTTGCGGACATTCATCTTCGCCCCGTCCTCATTGGTAAACTCGTTAAAACGAACACCAACCTGTCGGCGCAACACATCAGGGACTGAGAGCTTGCCCTCTCCACGCATGGCCTTACCAAGCTTCTCCGTTTCCCTAGCAACACCGGGCAGGAACGCATCGGATAGGGCAAACGCAATGCGATCAGAAATCTGACGAGCCTTATCCGTCTGGTAACTAATCGGCTTACCTGTCTTGGGATTGATGTTAAACAATCCAGCGTAAACAGACCTACCCAAGAACGAGCCTTCTCCAACCAACTCATCTGCGGCAAACGAAGCAAGCGACTGAATGGGCTGTCCGCTTATTCCAGCTTCAAATGCAGATAGGCCAAGACTATGCGGGACAATGTAGCTGGGATTGAAATACTTTCCACCAGTTCCATCCGCATTGGGAATGATGGCTAGTTTGTTATTGGTCTCCCAGTCTCCAAGCACCGTCTCTTTCAATGCACGTTCCTTTTCGCTATCCACTCCATAGTTGGAGTTGATGGCCGAAATGGCGGCATACGTAGAGCCGTAAACAGCAGTGAGACCAGCCAAGCGTCGCATTCCCTCTGCGCGCATCGCGTTAAGATTGGCTGCACCAAGATTCTTAATACCAGCAGTTATTCCATCAGGAAGCATTACTGCCTGTCCATTAACCATCTGGACATTAGGACGCAGCATTTCCTTAATTAGCTTACCCTGATTGTATTGATTACGGGCAAACTCCAACGTGAACGCCGCAAACTGCGGCATGATTCCCACTCTGCTTGCAAGCTTAGGAATCTGTGAAAGCCGGTCGTAGTTCTGATAAGTATTGTTTGTCCATCTAGCTGCCAACTCCTTAACCGCCTCAGGAGTAGCTTGAGGAAACATCTTCTGAATGGCCTTTTGATTAGCCTTCCAAGCTACATAACGACCAGCGTTGTCTGCCACTGTGTAAGCCTTAGAGAAAAATCCAAGCTTCTTTTGTAGCGCTTCAGAAAACAATCCTCTCTCAAGATTATCTCGGATATCACTATCAAGAATGTTTGCCCCCTTAATTCCGTACTTGGTGGCTTCTGCTATGTCCGCAAGCAAAGCCTTACGGGCTAACGGGTTCTTATGAAGTTGCTCAAATGGTCCAAACTCAGACAAAGCAATTCGCATTGCATGACCTGAGTTTGCAAACGGATTGATCCCCATTCCAACTAGATTGGCTGCGTTAGAATAAAGCTGAACCAAGTAAGACGGAGGATTGAGCAATACTTTAGTTGCCTTCGCTCCACCAACCGCTGTATTCCAAAAGTCAGTGATTCCCTTAAACAAAGCATTAGACGTATCATCCGCACCCCTACTAAGGTAGATGTTGTTTAGGGCCGTCTGAATCTCAGGAACAACGTAAAGCTTGTTGACCGGCTGAAAACGACGCAGCTTGAGTTCAGCACTGTGCATATCACTTGCAACACTGCTGACTAGTCCCTGACGAGAAAGGATGTCAACGATGCGGCCATCCATCTCATCGCGATAGACTCCACGCGCCACCCTATCCATCGTACCCCGCATACGTTCAGCGGGATCAGTAATTTCACCAAGATAGGAACGAAGCTTCTCTCCAATATCCTTACGTTCCTTCAAGAATCCATCAATCGCACTTGGGTAATAATCCCCATTCTTAATGACAGATGCTTTCTTGCCCTCTAGATCATTAAGGTAGCTTAAAGCCCTGTCCCTAGCATCTTGCATCGACAGGGTTTTATTAGCAGCCGCAGCTTGAGACAGATAGTCTGCCGCCAACTCATCAATAGCTTCAGCCTTCTGTTGAGCAGTAGGGCGATAGTTGCTATTGGTAAACCACTGATACTCTCTAGTTAGATAGTTTCCAGAAGCAATTGAATCTTCAATCTGCTTACGAAGTTCTGGACTGGCATTGATGTATCCAGCGTCAATGTTGGCTAGGAGCCTACCCTGAAGCTCCTTCATCTTGGTTGACCAGACATCAATGTCGCCCTGAAGTGGAGCAAGATAGCTAGGTAAGACGCTTGCCTTACCATTCAGATAGTCATTCAGGTACTCCCTAGCCGCATTAGGATCGGCCTGTCTAGCAACAACGTCATCCACCTGTCTTGCGACCCGTCCCCCAAGCTCAACCGCTGAGAGCAAAGCGTTCTTACCATTAATCGTTACATCCTGAATCTCAGTTCCAAGAACCCTAGAGGGAACAAGAGTGGGAGCAATCTTGGATGCAACATCCTTAACTGTTTGAAATAGTTCTGATGGTTTGGCTGCGGCAATAAGCTCACTACCGCCCTTCAATGCGCCGCCAACCAAAGCACCACCAACCGCACCACCTCCAACACGGGTAAGAAACTCCTCACCCGTAGGAAGGCGTTGCTCATCAATCATTGAGGTGGCAACGGCCTCACCTGCTCCAATGCCAGCACCCTTATAGGCTTCTTTGGCTAGAATCTCCCCAACCTTAGCCCCCTTCCTAACGGAAGCAAAGGGAAGCAGATTAATAAATCCAGCGGACAAAGCTCGTCCGTAAGAAATCTCTGGCTGGCCTTCAATCTTTTGCGCGGCAATGCTACCCGCAAATCCTGATGTGAACTTAGCTACGGGATAGCTAACACCCAACGTTGGAACTGCCAATGCTGCTCCAACAACCTCTCCAGTAGCTCCGAATCCAGCCTCAGTTGCGGCACCAGCGGCAAGCTGGCCTACTGATGGACCTTCAGTAGTTGTGCCAGAAACAGAACCCTCCGAAGCAATCTTATCAAAAATGTCCTGTTTATCTGGAGCAATTTTATCAAAGATGTCGGCCATTAGAATTTAATTCCACGATCTTTTGCCAGTTTGCGAGCCTTATCCTTGTCTCCACCGGCTTCAGCTAATAGTGCGCGAGCTTGTTGTTCTTGTGTCATTCCTGCGCCTTCAGGCTGCGCCGCAACCTGTCCTGCATATGTTTCAAATTCATTGGGTTGATACCCAAGCGAATTCCACATTCCTTTAGCCTCAAGACGATCTTTGGGGTCTCCAGTTAAAATTTTGTTTGTAAGTGCTTCATTAATTCCAACCCTGAAATTGTAGTTACGCTCAGTAGTGGACTCACTAGGTTTTATTTCAAACTTGGTAATGGAAGTTGGGCTGCTACGGATGTAGCCAAACGTCTTACCATCCACATCAAACGTGCCGTACTGCGGTCCACCCATCGCAAACTGATTTGCAATTTGCGTGCTAATTGCGCTGGCTTTCTTGCCAACAATATCGACTGACTTAAGTTCAGCATCAATAGCGTCCTTAAAGGCATTCCGCTGCGCTTGAACATTAGCCCGATAGGCCGCAATCTGGGCCTTAGTCTGCGCCTCATAAGCCTTAAGCTCTCCGGGCAGACGAAGTGTCTCAGACACACTAGGCTGCTGCATGATGTTGCGCGGATTAAACTGTGGAATCCGTAGCTCAGGCGGGCGATAGGTCTGGAACTGGCTAGCCTGAGGAATAGCCATAGGCATAGGCTGCTCAACGTACTGAGGAGCAAGTTCTGTCTGGCCGGTGATGCCTTCAGGAATCATGGCACTAACCGTCATGTCGGACGGAGGAACAAGATTCTCAGTAGGCTGCTGAACGGCTGGAGGAATAGGCGGCAAAACAGACATCGCAGGAGACTGCTGCGGCATCATGTTAAATCGACCCGACGCCATAGTCTGGCCCATCTCATTGGTTCCAGACGTAATGGCAGGAGTGACACCGCCCTGCGGCATCATGTTAAACCGGCTAGCGGGCATCACATTCGTAGCCCCACCCTGAGCAGGCATCGGCCTCCCAAGAAGCTGATTGGCTACAATGTCAGGCGACATCCGCTGCTTACCATAAGAAGCGATGCCAAGAACGTCCGTAGTCAACGGAGCCGCATTCTGGCTGACGGGAACTCCATAAGCCTCATTAATGTTTATCGTCCTCACAGGAGCTTGCTGCGGGATGTTTATCATCTTTGCAGGAACAGGCTGCGGAACGGGAACTCCCTGAGCTTCATCAATGTTGATTACTGGAACCTGCTCCTGAGAAAGATTTATCATCTTAGCCTCAGGCTTACCGTAAATGGCATTACGAGCCGCAATAGTAGCGTTTGCAGCCATTTGTCTGGGATAGATGGCAGTAGGCTGAGAAAGCTTGTTGGAAACCTGATTAACCAAGTTTCCAATAAACGACTGGGATTCTCCGGGAATCTGAATCGTGGGAACATTAGACATTCCCATCGGAGACACAAACCCACCACCGCCAGCAGCCGCCGCATACCTAGCAATGTTGGAAGAGGAAGGAACCCCCAAAGGAGCGCGTAGCCCGCCCCTGCGCCGAGCTTCAGCAATCTGTTCAGCCTCCTGATTGACGTTAATGACAGGAACCTGCGGACCGCCCATAGGCGTAACAAACCCGCCGCCACCCGCCGCAGCCGCATACCTAGCAGCCTCCGCAGAAGAGGGAGGAAGACTAATTGTCGGAACAGCCGCCTGAGCAACAGGAAGTTCCTGTGCAGGAATCTCACCCATCGGACGAACAAATCCACCTCCACCAGCAGCAGCCGCATAACGCGCCGCATCCGCAGTGGACGGAGGGATGTTTATCATCGGAACATTACCCTGTGCAATAAACTGGTTGGCTGTCTGATAACCAGTTACCGGCAACTGAGAAGGACGATAGGCTTCTTTTTCAAAAGTACTTAAACCAAACGGATAGCCAGCGGCTTCGGGATAGGCCGGTCGTACCAACTGGTCGGCAGCTTGCTGGACGGTGGGTTGAACAACAGGCTGAGGGGCTTCAACAGGAGCTTCTTGAGCAGTGATGTCGCCAAGCTGCGGCTTTGCTCCGCGCACCATTCCATAAGGAGTGGTACTGATGTAGCCGCTCGGACCCATAACATACCCATATCCCTCATCAGGCGTGGGTAGTTCGCCACTCCGCATAGGACCGCCAACAATCGGAACTCCCCTAACCATCGTGCTTTCTCCACGACCCGGAATGTTGCGGACAACAAACTCATCGGGAGCAGGTACAGTTCCCGGCTGGCTTGCGGCAAGAAGCTCTTCAGCCGTAAAACGGGGACGACCTACGTTCATTGCAGCCCTAGCCCTATTAGCCTGTTCTGAGGCCGTCATGGCCATAGGAAGGCTTTCCTGCTCAAGACGTTGGCGTTCAGCAATCCTATTCCACTCTTTGGCCGTAAGAAGATGGGCTGCACCAGCGGCAATCTTGGCTTGAGCAATGCGGACCTGACGATCAGGTGCGTCCATGACTCCTCCACGCAACCCTTTGTCCTTATTTAGATAATCGTCGTAGGCCATAGGCGTAATTCTACCAGAGACTACAGGTTAATTGGTTATTTAGGCCACTTATTAAGTGGGCAGTTTTCGGACACCAACCACCGTTTGAATGAAGTGCATCCACATCCCGGAGATCGGCACAATCCAGCCCCCAAACGTGCAGCACCATCCCAAAACTCACAACTCTCACATACTTCCGTTCTTTTATCTAATGTCTCTTTATCTACGGTTTTAAACCCAGCTGCTGCCCAACGGGCCATAGCACCAGCAAAGTTAGTAGCCAACTCAACCGCTGTTGGCGGGTCAGGCTGCATTGGAATCATGGCAAATGATGCCCTAATCTGAGCATGATGCTCCATCATCATCTTTCGATGCTCTTCATCTGGCATATCATAAACGCCATTTCCAATCTTTCCTCCACGCTTAACAATTTCTTCTTCTGTAATTCCAGCCCTTTCCATCATCCTACGAAAGGCCATCTCATTGGTTTTCATGTTAGACAGAAAATTGCCAAATTCACATACCAATAGGTTCCTGAACCTCCTGAACAAAGCGCGTAAACTATCAATGAGATATCAGTGGTTCCTGTAGGAACAGAAATCCAGCCAGAATTAAAATCAGTACTGTTGCAGTCTGATGACCAAAGGATCGTACTAGCTCCATTTGATCTAACCTCTATCCTATCATTAACCTGACCACCGCGAGTTCCCTGTGCTAAAAATCTTAATGGAGCGCAGCTATCTGATATTGGAAAGTTATAAGAATATCCCTCATCGCCTCCATCTTGAGTAACCTGAAACATTCCACAGGCACATCCTAGCTGACTTTTAAATGGCTCATCTGGATAGTAAAGTGGTCCATTTAACGTGCCGTAATAGTTTTCAAACCTTCCGGGCGTGCATGAAAGTAAAAGAGGCATAATTAGACATACGGTGCGCTGCCAAGAACCAACATCTTCTTGGTTACTCCAGCATCGCAAATACTTATTTCTCTTATTGTTAAATCTTTTGTGAATGCTGTAAAGAAAATTCTAGCAGTTTGCGATCCGTTATCAATTTCAAGTCCATTACTATCAAGTGTAACTTTCTTGCCTGAAGTTAAAGTTCTAAGAAAAGTAGGGTAGTTTGTTGGTGTAACCCAAGTGCTGTGCTTAGGAACTTTATTTAGCTTACCATCACTTCCTACGACGTCGATTGCCGCTCCTTCAGATGTCTGAGGTTCATCTTGTCCCTGTGTTCCAATGGTGTCAGGAGGCGGCTTCATGGGCCGCTTGGTTGTTCTATCTGATCCGTTAAAAACAGGAAGCTGTGTTTGGTTTACATCTATTTGAACGCTAACCGCCTGTTCACCCAAAGAATCTCCAAGTTGCGTGACTTGTTTAAGCTGAGGAATCTGTATCCCAGAAAAGGGATCATCTGGAATCTGAGTGTTCATCAGGTGGCTAAAGTAGGCAAAGCTGGTTGCGTCGGAATAGTGGCATACACTTCAGTTACACGATAGTACTGGGTTCCATCTGTTTTAGTGAATGCAGGAACCTGTTCAATACTCAATGTTTTGTTTGTCCCGCTAGGATCAGTTGGGCCACCACTAAGAATTATTTCAAAACTTGTGCTAGCAAAAACCCTATCTCCGAAAACAGACCTATCGGTTGCTGATGTGCTAGTTCCATTAACGCTATTACGAATAGCTGTTCCATCTCCAGTTCCAACACCAGTAGCAACAAATATAGTTCCAGCCGTATTTGAACTAGCTCCTACAGATGTCCAAGTTGTAGTACCAACACTTAAAATAGTGTAGGTAGCTCCAACAACCAAAGCTGTTGCATTAACGGTTGGATTCATTGCAATGTACCCACGAAGTCCTTCAACCTTAGAACGTGGAGAATCAGACCATCCAATCCACTTTGATTGCATAACAGCCCAGTCTGTCGGATTCCACAGGGTATATCCAACACTTGGCGTAGGAGCAGTATTGGTTGATCTGTAATAAACAATTGTCGTAGCATCAATCAAGCACTGAACAGGCGGCGACAGGAAAACATCGTAAGCCCTATGCGATGTATATGCTCCAACAGTGAACGGAATGTAATAAGCCTTAGCTCTGCCCGGATAAGTAAACGGAACCTTGCTTGTAAATTGAAGAACAGGATTGGTAAGCGGGTCTCCACCGCTGTTGCTTTGAATCCAAGTTACGGAATACCTACGGATTCCCTCTCCCTCCGTAAAGGACTTGTCTACCTCAATTCCGTAAGTGGGGGTGTAGGCAGAGTAGTCCGTAGTTCCCTGAGCCAAAAAAATATCCCTGTTTAGAAGGCGAAGACCACCATCGCGATATTGGATACGTTCCGAAACAATCCCAAGTCCTTCTGCCCAAGTGTAATCATAAATTTTGTATCCATTATCGTTTCGTTCGTTTTGAGAAACCACATTCATTGTGGCTCCAACAATGTCTGGAGAAGGAGTTGATGGAGCAGCCCCTAATGCAACTTTATGGTGAATCCTTAGCTTACCTGAATTTCTAATATCAACATCAGTTACGACAGTTCCAGTACCCTTGGCATAAACAACGGTCCATACCCGATAGCCATCCTGATCGGACTTGTCCTCACTAATCATCACATACGTCGGCTCGCTAGTGGGGTTGGTGTTTACGCTGATTGCCGTCAGGTGCCTGATGGTAACCACCGTAGCTCCATTGGTTACGCCCTTATCTAGTGACTGAACGTAACGAATGTCGCGGCTAATCTCACCAGAACCCTTGGCCCAAACAGTGGTCCAAATGCGGTGTCCATCAGCTTCTTGCAGACTACGCGCAATTTCAACAGACCCAGCTTCAGTGGTTGGTTGGACGGTAGCAGCAGGTGCAACCAGATAACGAATAGTTGTTCTGGTGATTCCAGTTGTTCCCGGAGAGGAGGTGTTGCTATAGGCTATATCGCGGCTAATCTCACCAGCCCCTTTAGCGTATGTGCCAGTCCAAATCTTATGACCGTCAGCATCCTGATACGAAACGTCGATTAACGTATATCCACCAGTTATTGTAATTGGATTGCTGGTTGTTGATGGATCAGAAAGATACCTAATTGTAGCCCTCAGCAACGCCCCGTTATTGCTGGTGTTGTCGTCTCGGCTAATTTCTCCATCACCCTTGGCGTAGACGGCTGTCCAAACCTTATGCCCATCATTATCCTGATAGGAACTATCAATTAGAATGTATCCAGCGGCAGGTGCTGCGATTGGATTAACAACAATAAGCGGAGTCGAAAGATGCCTAATCGTAATCTTGGATAGAGCACCGTTATTACTTATGTTTTCATCGCTGCTAATCTCACCTGTTCCTTGAGCAAAAGATGCCGTCCAAATCCTATGTCCATCGCTGTCCTGATAGGACTCTTCAATTAACGTGTAGCCAGCGGGAGTAGCAATCGGATTAGCCGCAGAAGGTGCGGTGATATGCCTGATTGTTCGCCGCAACAACGCCCCATTGTTTGAGGTCGTATCATCCTGACTTATCTTTCCATCACCTTTGGCGTATGTGTAAGTAGTGGTTTCAAGTCCGTTGGGGTTTTCCGTCCTCTGACTAATAAGCGTGTAGCCGGTCGTAAGAGCGGGATTTGGAGCATCGTTAAGGTAGACGAACGTCTTGAGCAGGAGCGCACCGTTGTTTTTGGTTTCATCGCTTTGCTGGAGAAGTCCCTTGTTGATAAATACCCTGCGAATCTGACGGGTAGTCCCATCGTCCTCAGTTTGCTCAGTGCGAAGGATGCAGGTGGCATCTCCGGGAGCTTGGGTGCTTCCAATGGTTCCGGGCGTATACGTCCCAGAACTCATCTGGATGTAGTCATACACCATCGTCTTCTGCCCAGACTCCGTGTACTGGACATCAGGCAGTCCAACTAAAGTCTCAGACGAGGCGTTTCTTACCTCATACGTCTTAACAATGGCATCCTTGCCATTAACCTGCGCCATCCCCTTCTTGACCAAAAGGGCGGTGGCCAGCCCATTGTCGGCTGTACCTACACTTTCCGTTACCTCGGAATAGTCCCTGTCGCCGTGTCCCGCAGCGATGTAGCGGGTGATGCGGATACGCCCGTCTGGCAGTACATCTACATCCGGCTTCCTAAGCTCTCCGGGTCGGGTATAGGTCAGATTCATCGTCTGCCTATTCTACCCTACCAGAGTCTACTTTACCGAGCGACGAGAGAAGTGAACTCCCTTGATGACGCCCTTGTTTTCAGAGGCGTAAAAGACAGACTTGCCCTTCTTGGGGCCATACTCGGCCTTCATCGCGGCCATAATCTTCTTACCCTTTTTAGTGAGGGGCATATTACTTGCAGCCTTTGCGCTGGCAGCAGCCGTTGTTCTTCATCTTCCCATACTCCATCATGCGCTCCTTCTTACCCTCGGAGCGTTCATGCTTCATCATCTGCTTCTTAGACTTGTAGCGTTCGCCTGATTTGCTCATAAACTATTTTAACACGACCAGAGAACTTTCCTCGCCCAGTAGTTTGCGGAGAGCTTTCCTTCCCCTCCTTTGATTCCAGCAGACCTAGCGCAATAGGACTTCCGACGTTTCTCACTGCCATGTTGGGTGTAGTCCTGCATTGAGCTATCCCCAAAGTGGATGATGCGTTCCTTGCCGCCTTCGCAAGCCTTCACCACCTTCTTCTTGCCCGGTCGCCAACTCTTCATCGGCTTGTTGCAGGGCATATCTGCCTTGGACTTCTTCATCGTTTAGCTCTCCGATAGCGTACCACAATGGAATAGACACCGGCTGCAATGGCTAAGAGGGAAGCTAGGATGCGGAGACCCCAATCAATCTGCTCCTGCCAAGCGGCAATGCTACTGGTGGCACTCACCATTGCTAGGACATCACTACCTACTTGGCGTGGGACGTTCATTTGACGCTCCTAATTGCCATCTTCTGTTCGGTACGGACTCCAAACCAATAGCCAACTGAGATGGAGAACATCCCAAAGGTGGAGGTGATGATGAAACTCATAAGTTCAGGGTTGGTATTACGATACCACACCGCGAGAATCATCGAGCTCACCCAAAGGGCCAAAGTGAGGCCGGGACGGAACAGGGCTAGAACGTCGGAAGCCCATCCCGAATTGGCCTTTAGCCCAGCTTGGGCGTCTATGGCCTTCCCGAAGGTTTCGGAGTTGCCCTCCTCAATGGTGGACCTGAGGGCTATGTCTGCCTTCTGGAGGTCAATTTGAGAAGCCAGCTTAAGCTCCTCAATCTTCATCTGATGCTTCTCCCTAGCCTCTCTCATGGAGAGCCACTTCTGGAAGATGGCTCCCCCTAGTCCTAAAATGGACCCTATCGGTCCTGCGAGAAGGGTGGATAGGTCCATAACGTCTAATAGATTGGTCGCTAAGGGCGTTTACGTCCGATAAATAACACCTTATTGGGCGTTACAGGAATGCCCTTTAAACGGCCATTGCGCTGGTTTTAAGGCGATTTGGGCATCTCCACTACCTTCCCATCGTCCTTGGGCTTCAAAGCCTCCAGAACCTGTTCTGCGCACTTCTTAACCAATTCGTGGTCGGCAGCGTTAAGGGGCGCAAGACGCGCCGCGTTGTACAGGGAATTAAGGGCTTGGATATGGTCCATGAAAGAAAAAGTAGGTGGTTTTTATTTCATGTCAAGATTTTGGTAGACGGCCACCACCGTACCAAGATAGTTGTCCTTAGTCACCCTGTACCAAGACTCTGTGTGCTTGGCCGAGTCCCCAGACATTATCCATCCCAACCCATCCTTTTGAACCGCCCTATGGACTATCGGACTCTTGTTGTAGGGAGCTTGGTAGACCAAGATTTGGCCTAGCTGTATGGCGTCGTAATTGGCCTCCGTAACGACATATTCCCCGCCCTGAAGGAAGGGCTTCATGCTACCCGTGTGGCTCACCTGCCACACCTTCTGCCCTTCCCCTACCCTAGCTTCCTGTTGAAAGACAGGGGGATTGTTC
>Ga0255193_1000063_pt1 | contig 21204 bp, 19 predicted proteins | sample Miss_Yuk_RepA_8h_FD_189937 | JGI IMG/M metagenome (GOLD analysis project Ga0255193, IMG submission 189937) | Freshwater microbial communities from Mississippi River, Louisiana, United States - Miss_Yuk_RepA_8h | ecosystem: Environmental > Aquatic > Freshwater > River | place: USA: Louisiana...
GCCTGTTGGATCACATACAACAATCGGCTTACCGTGAAACTTAAGATATCGGCCAACCCAGATTTCAAAGAACTCTTCTAAAGTTCCAATGCCACCAGGCAAAATAATAAATGCATCTGCCAAGTCCTCTATTTTTGCTTTTCTAGTTCGCATATTTGTCACCACATGCATATGTGAGGCTTGCGAATCTTCAAACTCTATTTTTTTCAGTGGCTCTGGAATTACTCCTATAGTTGCAGCGCCTGATGATCTCGCTCCTTTTGCCACCTCACCCATCATTGAAGCTTTACCGCCACCCCAAACAAGATCCCAACCTTGCTCACCAATTGCTTTGCCAACATTAAATGCCAATTCCAGTGAAGTATTTGGAATATCTGGAGCAGATGAGCAGAAAACCGATACGCGCATGAAATTAGTCTATTGCCTTGAGCGCACTTTGATACCGTTGGCTAATGAGCACTACTGAAAGTACGGCATATGGATTTGGTATTGCCACCCAAAATCAATCTGGCCAAACTCTTGAATGCTCTTTTTATGCCCTTGGATTAGGTGATGCTCCAGAAAATAAAATCGATGCAACCTTTAAATCCTTAATTGGCGAGGATCCGATTCGAAAAGTTAAGAAAGTTGCAGTTGAAGTAGTTATCCAGATCAATGAAAAACCGAAAGATGCTGCTGATGTTTACCTAAGACTTCACTTACTTTCACATAGATTATTAAAGCCTCATTCAATTAATTTAGAGGGGATTTTTTCACTTCTTGCTAATGTTGTTTGGACTTCAGCTGGTGCTTGTGAAATTGATGGGTTTGAAAAAGTTAGACCACAGTTGATGAGCAAATATGCAAACTTAGTTATCTATGGCGTAGATAAGTTTCCACGTATGGTTGATTATGTAATTCCTGAAGGAGTTCGAATCGCAGATGGTGATCGAGTGCGATTAGGTGCCTACCTAGCATCGGGCACAACAGTCATGCATGAAGGCTTTGTAAATTTCAACGCCGGAACTTTAGGTAAATCAATGGTCGAGGGCCGGATTAGTGCCGGTGTTGTTGTTGGGGATGGAAGTGACATTGGTGGCGGAGCTTCAATTATGGGCACTCTTAGTGGTGGCGGTAAAGAAGTTATTTCAATTGGTCAGAGGACTCTATTGGGTGCAAACTCCGGAATTGGAATCAGCCTTGGCGATGATTGCGTAGTTGAAGCAGGAATTTATATCACTTCTGGGTCAAAAATTACTTTGCCGGATGGAAAGATAGTTAAAGCGTTGGAGTTGAGCGGTGCGAACAATCTTTTGTTTAGACGTAATTCTCAAAGTGGCAGCTTAGAAGCACTGCCAAAAACTGGTAATTGGAGTGGCCTGAACTCAGTCTTGCATAAAAATTAGTTTTTAAAAAGTTTTTTTGGCGATGTTATAAATCCAGCACCCCAAGATAAATGCATAGTTGCAAATACAATTGGCATCAACAATTTATCTGCAATATTTCTACCAATAAATAAGCCACCGATTATTAATATTGTCATATAAATCAAAACTGGTAGGAAAAAGATTTTAGCAACTAATACTCCGAAAACAACTGATAAAAGATTAATTACCAATGCAACTGGAGGTGCCAAATAACGGAAATTAGTAGTTTTTGGGTGTTGTCTAGAGATTACTCGTCGCCACCTGCCATATTGAAAATACTGTTTTGCTAATTTACTTAGAGATTTTCTAGGACGATATGTGACAACAAGTCTTGGGTCAAACCAAATTAGACCTCCCTGCGCACGCATGCGATGGTTCAACTCCCAATCTTGCGCTCTGATATATCTTTCATCAAAACCACCTGCTGCCAAAATTGCAGATTTTTTAAATGTGCCAAGGTAAACAGTGTCAGAAGGACCAGCCTTGCCACCGGTATGGAACTTAGAAGCACCTACTCCTAATTTAGATCGCATCGCCTGTGCAATTGTTCGCTGTAAACCAGACTGGCCATCAGCATGCATAAGTCCACCAACATTTACCGCGCCTTTTTCTTGCATGATTGATACTGCAGTTTTTAGGTAAGAGTTTGAAATCTCTGAGTGCCCATCAATTCTGCAAATTATCTCAAACGAGCTTTCCGCAATTGCCAGATTCAAACCCTTAGCGGTTTGCCCAGTTGGATTATTAACTAATTTGATTCGTTTATCCGCAGCAGCCAAATTTTGGGCAATTTGATTGGTTTTATCTTTAGAAGGTCCTAGCGCCAAAATTATTTCTATTTCTCCAGCGTAATCTTGCTGAAGGATTGCTGAGATGCAATTTTGTAAATCTGCTTCTTCATTGAGAATTGGCAAAATAACTGTGATCGAAGGCGATGTTAAATGATTCATAACCACTCCGATCATAATTTGTGCTCAGCAATTCCCTGCCCATAATCTAGGATAAGAAGATGAAATCTGCTCGAAGTGTCAGGATCTTTACTGGTATTTCGATAGCTACTCTGGCTATATCAGCAATCAGCGCACTGGCTTTTGGCACAGTCTCTGCTTCTATTACCAAGATTGATGCATTTGCAGGTATTGATAAGCGGCCTGATAAAAAGTCTTCGGCAATAAATTACCTACTAGTTGGCTCAGATACACGTGAGGGATTAACAAAGGCTGAACTAAAAGAGTTACGGGTTGGTTCAGTTGCTACCGCAGCTGGAAAAAGATCTGACACCATGCTGTTGGTACATATTTCAAAAGCAAGAGATAAGGCGGTACTAGTTTCTATCCCACGGGATACTTTTGCACTAATTCCAGAACACCTAAATAAGGCTGGCAAAACTATTCCAGCTGTTCACTCTAAAATTAATTCAGCATTTAACTGGGGTGGGGCGCCTTTATTAATTCAAACAATAGAGGAAATGACCCAGCTTAAAATTGATCATTATGTTGAGGTAAATTTCGCAGGATTTGCCAGAGTAATTGATTCACTTGGCGGTATTGAGGTTTGCACAAAAAAAGATATTGATGACCCAAAGAGCCACTTAGTTTTACCCGCTGGGGTGCACACACTAAATGGAATTGAAGCCCTTAAATATGTTCGAACTCGAGAGTTTGATGGCCTGGGTGATATTGGCAGAATGCAACGTCAGCAGGCATTTATGTCTTCGGTCTTAAAAAAAGCAACTAGCGCCGGTGTTTTGCTTAACCCGATAACAATGACAAGTTTTATAAATTCATCCCTGGCTGCCGTTACAACAGATGAAGGATTAAAAAACTCTGATTTGATAACCCTTGCTAAGCAGATGAAATCACTTGCAACATCAAATGTTCGTACATTGACTGTTCCACTTTCTGATCTAAATTACTATTCAAATGGGGTAACAGCATCTGTCCTGTGGGATCCAGTTTTAGCGCCAGAATTATGGGATCGTCTGCGTGAGGATCGAGCAATCGTTGACGAAGTAACTGCCTCACCATCTCCATCATCAACAAAAGCCGCAAAGGTTGAAATTGTAGATAAATTTAAAACCCGAACAGCTGACGATAATATTTGCCGTTGATTATCGATCCCTTAGATAGGCTCTAGCCATGGCATTAAAACTTTCAGTAATCGGCACCGGATATTTGGGTGCTACACATGCTGCCTGCATGGCCAGCTTGGGCTTTGAAGTAATTGGTTTTGATACTGAAGCAAGCAAAATCGATTTATTAAGCAAAGGCAAAGTTCCATTTTATGAACCTGAATTAGAAGAATTGCTATCGGATCAAATTAAATCCGGTCGCCTAACCTTTACAAATAATGTTGCAGATCTGGCAGATGCCGATGTTCACTTCATTTGCGTGGGAACTCCTCAGATTAAAAATGGAAATGCTGCTGATCTAACCTTTGTAAATTCAGCGTTAGAATCGATTGCAAAACATGTGAAGCCAGGCGGCTTAGTAGTAGGTAAATCAACAGTTCCAGTTGGTACAGCAACAAAGTTAAGAAATAGATTATTGGAGCTAAATCCGAAGGCTGATCTTGCCTGGAATCCTGAATTCTTACGCGAAGGTTTTGCAGTTGAAGACACCTTAAGACCAAATCGATTGGTAGTAGGTGTAGAAAACGACAGTGCTGAACAGTTATTAAAAGAAGTTTATGCAACTAATCTTAAGGATAAAACTCCATGGGTTAGAGCTGATCTTCCAACTGCAGAGTTAGTAAAGGTTGCTGCTAATTCTTTCCTAGCAACAAAAATTTCCTTCATCAACGCTATGGCTGAAATATGTGAAGCTGCCGGCGGTGATGTCACCGTGCTTGCAAAAGCTATTGGTTACGACCCAAGAATTGGAAGCCGATTCTTGCAAGCTGGAATCGGCTTTGGTGGAGGCTGTCTACCAAAAGATATCCGTGCATTTATGGCCAGGGCAGAGGAGCTAGGTGCTAGCCAAGCAGTTGAGTTTCTTAAAGAAATTGATGCAATCAACTTACGTGCCCGCCAGCGAATTATTGAATTAGTTCGTAAAGATTTATCAGATGATCTACAAGGTAAGAAGGTGGCAATTCTTGGTGCGGCATTTAAACCTGATAGCGATGATGTTCGCGACTCTCCAGCACTAGATATTGCTGCACAGATTCAAGCAGCTGGCGCAATTGTTACTGTCCATGACCCTAAAGCCATTGCTAACGCTCAAAAGCGCTTTCCTGCTCTGAATTTTGCAGGTGATGTGAATACAACTCTTAAAGATGCTGAAATAGTTCTGCATCTAACAGAGTGGAAGATCTATCGAGAAATTGACCCAGTCAAGGTTAAGTCAATCGTTAAAAATCCAATTGTGATAGATGGCAGAAATGCATTAGATCGTGAGCTTTGGCAATCTGCCGGCTGGAAATTTAGAGCTCTTGGCCGCAGCCATAATGAATGATTCAATAGATAAATTATTAGCTTTAAAAACTTGGGCAGTTGTTGGCTTAAGCAATAATTCTGAACGAGCCGCTTTTAGAGTTGCAAAGTTGTTAATCGAAAAAGGACACCAAGTAATTCCAGTTCATCCAAAGGCAGAAACTGTTCATGGAGAAAAAGGGTATGAGAAATTATCTGATATTCCTTTTCCAATTGATGTGGTAGATATCTTTGTTAACTCAGATTTAGCAGGTGAAGTTGTAGATAGTGCAATCGCAATAAATGCAAAGGGAGTTTGGCTGCAACTTGATGTAATTGATCAAAGCGCCTTTGATAGAGCAGAAAAAGCTGGACTTATTGCAGTCATGAATCGATGCCCGGCAATCGAATATGGAAAAAGAGTTTAGTTATTCAACAATTTTTCCACTGTAATACTGCTGTGCATGAATTATCTCTGTTAGTAGCTCCTCAAGATCATCACCGGCAACTCCAACCTGTTTAATCGATTGATCAAACTTAAGCCTTGGATTCCTGGCCATTAAATGTAAATAAGGCCGATAGTCATCGCTGTTTTGATCGGTTTCCAAGGAGCCTGTTACTACATATTTCGAAAGCAATTGCGTGCTGCCCAAAGGTAGATCAAGAATCGCGCGTAGGTTTTGTTCGTAAAAGCTAGTTACGGAGCCAATTTGATTCCAATAATTTGCCGTAGGTGTAATCCAGTTGATTCCAATTAATTTTTTATACTCGGCCGCATCAACTACCAATTCAAACCCTCCAACTAAACCAACCTCTGCGGCAAGTTTTAGAACTGAAATTTGGATTTCCTGTGCTATCTCATCACTTATTCCCGGAAGGGGGGTAATGCATAATTCATTTGTTAGCAAAGTAATCGGCCAGCTTGCTGCTTGTGCATGAGCAGATCTAGTTACTAATACCGAAAGCTGATCAGCTTCACCTGAATGAGAAGTTATCTTCGCTAGCTCATCAATAGTTTTAGATGAAGGATAAATTCGAATTCCAGATTTCTCCGCAGTTTTTATTGCCGAAATTGAGATGATTGCCGGATCTACATAAAGTAAATCGCACTCTTTAGCGAAATCAATTAACTCAGAGCCTGACATTTTCTTGCTCGAAGTTTTTAACCCAATACCCAATTTTGTAGCCTGCACTTGGTAGGCACTTTGACTCCACTCTTGTGCAATGAGTCCAAGAAACGGTGGTTTCATGTAATAAGGTTACCTGCATAATGGTTCAGATAATCCTCGCTTCAGCATCACCATCTCGACTTCGCCTTTTAGAAAGCGTTGGGATCACTCCCAAGGTTTTAGTTAGCGGGGTTAACGAAGAAACCTCTGAACTTGATTCACTTACTCCCTCAGAACTAGTTATTGCTCTAGCAATTCTAAAAGCACACACCGTTAAAGAGATTGCTCCTGCCGATTCGCTAATTATTGGATGTGATTCCACATTTGAGTTTGAAGGAAAATCACTTGGTAAACCAGGAAGCAAAGAAAATGCAATTGCTAGGTGCAAACAATTAAGTGGTAAGTCTGGATATCTTCACACTGGACATTGCGTGATTGATTTAAAAAATGGCATAGAGTTAAGTGAGAGATCAACTGCTAAAGTTCAATTTGCTCAAATGACTGATGCTGAGATTAATGATTATGTAGATTCAGGTGAACCATTAAATGTTGCAGGTGGCTTCACTTTGGATGGTTTAAGTGCTCCATTTATTACAAATATTGAGGGTGACCCGAGCGGAATTATTGGCTTATCACTACCTTTATTAAGAAAGATGGTTATCTCATTAGGGTATAGCTGGCCTGACTTAAAAAATAAGTAAGTATTTAGGATAAGTTTGCCTTATGAAGAAGTTATATAAAGACCCAATTGGCACAGCTGAAAAAGCGGCCAAAGCCATTGCAAAGATAACTGGAAAAGCCAAGCATGATGTTGCGCTAGTCATGGGATCAGGTTGGATTTCAGCCGCAGATGCACTTGGTACACCCACTCATGAATTTCTGGTAACTGAATTACCTGGCTTTCCAGCGCCAACCGTTGCAGGCCATGGCGGAAAGTTGCGTTCTTATAAATTATCAAATGGTTCAAACGCTTTAGTTTTCTTAGGTCGTACCCACTTTTATGAAGGATTAGGTATGGAACCGGTAGCACATGCAGTCAGAACTGCTGTTAAAGCAGGCTGTAAAAATATTGTACTTACTAATGCTTGCGGAGGAATTAATACAGATTACAAAGTAGGGCAGCCGGTATTAATCAGAGACCACATCTCACTTACTGCTGCTTCACCATTAATTGGCGCAGATTTTGTTGACCTTACTGATTTATACAGTAAAAGATTAAGGAAGATTGTTAAGGAGGAAGATTCCTCATTAGCTGAAGGTGTCTATGTCCACTGGCGCGGGCCTTCTTATGAAACACCTGCTGAAATTAAAATGATGAGAAGTATGGGGGCGGATCTGGTTGGAATGTCTACTGTTCCGGAGGCAATTGCTGCACACGCACTTGGTGCAGAAATTCTTGCAATCTCATTAGTGACAAATGCTGCTGCTGGTGTAACTGGTGAAAAACTAAATCATGCGGAGGTTATTGCTGCTGGTAAAGCTGCTGCTGACCGAATGGGAAATCTTCTAGCGAAGGTTTTGCCTAAGTTGTGATCTCAGATCAGTTAAGAAGTGAAGTTTTAGATTGGATTGAAAATGATCCAGATGCAAATACAGCTAACCAATTAAAACATTGGCTTAAAGAGGGAAACCAAACAGAGTTAGAAAAATGCTTTGCTGGTTTCTTGCAATTTGGTACAGCTGGAATGCGTGGCCCAGTAGGCCCTGGTCCTTCCTGCATGAATCGAGCTGTTGTAAGTAGAACAGCTACTGGAATTCTTGCATTTATGAAGAAAAATAATTTAAGTTCAGTTGTAATTGGCCGCGATGCTCGACATGGATCAGATGCATTTGCAAAGGACAGCGCCGAGATATTTGCCGGTGGTGGTATGAAAACTTATGTGTTGCCAAGAGTTCTTCCCACTCCAGTTCTGGCTTTTGCGCTGAAAAACATTAAAGCTGATGTTGGAATTATGGTTACAGCAAGTCATAACCCGGCAAATGACAACGGATACAAGGTTTATTTGGGTGGCAACTTTGATGGAGTTAATTACCAAGGCTCGCAGATAATTTCTCCCATTGATTTTCAAATTTCGGAATTAATTGAAAAAGCTGAAAAACAACCAGTAAGAGCTAGTAACTATGAAATTGTTGATGAATCTGTAATTGATCAATATGTTTTAGAGGTTGCAAAGTTGGCAACCAAGCCCAATAGTTTAAAAGTCATATACACACCACTGCATGGGGTGGGGGCTGAAACATTTATTAAGGTTTTTGAACAATCTGGATTTAGATCTCCAATTGTTGTGAAAGAACAAGTAAAACCAGATCCCGATTTCCCTACTACAGCATTTCCTAATCCTGAGGAAGCCGGAGCCATCGATATGGCACTTGCATATGCCAAGGAAAATGATGCAGATTTAGTAATTGCTAATGACCCAGATGCTGATCGATGCGCAGTTGCAATTAATGATCCAGCAAATGGTTGGCGAATGTTACGAGGGGACGAAGTAGGCGTCCTACTTGGTCACTATTTAATTAGTAAGAATTCAGTAAATGGACTTCGAATTGCTAATTCCTTAGTTTCATCATCACTACTTGGAAAAATTGCTGCTAAGAGTGGATTGGAATTCAAAGAAACTTTGACGGGATTTAAATGGATTTCTAAAGTCGAGAACCTTTTATTTGGTTATGAAGAGGCACTTGGTTACTGCGTTGATGCGGCAAACGTGAATGATAAGGATGGAATCAGCGCTGCTGTCGTAATTGTTACGATGGTTGCAGAATTAAAGGAAAGAGGCATATCGTTAAATGAGTATCTAGAAAAAATTGGCCATGAGTACGGCTTTCATTTAACTGATCAGATATCACTACGATTTTCCGATCTTAAGCAAATAGATCGATTGTTAAAAAAAGTAATTGATCAACCACCTACGGTCTTATCAGGTCACGCCTTGGTATCTAAGGAGAATTTAAGTCAATCAAATTTAATGCCAACCCCTGGAATTAGATTGAAATATGAAAATGATATTCGAGTAATTATTAGACCTAGTGGAACTGAACCTAAACTGAAATGCTATATAGAGGTGGTCGCTGCTAGTAAAAATGGGGCAGAATCTCGAATATCGCAAATAAAGCAGGCATTGACTAAAGTACTCACATGATTATTGATGGAAGCGAAAAATCGCTTCGAAAGTTTCTGTCAGATCTACCTCCTGTAGATCAAGTTGGAGCAGAAGCAAGAGCAGCAATGTTGGCTACGCGAAGTATTAAAACTACTAGTAAAGCATGGGCCATTGATATGGCAATAAGCATGGTTGATCTAACCACCCTCGAAGGAGCAGATACTCCCGGCAAGGTTAAATCCCTTTGCGCCAAAGCTGTTAGACCAGATCCATCTGATTTAACTGTTCCATCAGTAGGTGCAATTTGTGTCTACAACGATATGGTCAAAATTGCGCGCACTGAATTAGACCGAATCGGCGGTAAATCTCTGCCAGTTGCAGCGGTTGCAACAGCATTTCCATCTGGTCGAGCATCTCTTGCTGTTAAGAAGATTGATACACAAGATGCAATAGATGCTGGTGCTAATGAAATCGATATGGTCATAGATCGTGGTGCTTTTCTATCAGGCAGAATTTATGATGTCTTTGAAGAAATTAGAGTTATTAAAGAAATCTGTGGGAAAAAAGCGCATCTTAAAGTTATTCTAGAAACAGGTGAATTAGTAACTTATGACAATGTAAGGAAAGCTTCATACCTTGCGATGTTAGCTGGCGCTGATTTCATTAAAACCAGCACTGGAAAAGTTGCACCAGCGGCTACCGCTCCAGTTGTTTTAGTAATGCTTGAGGCAGTTCGTGATTACTTCACTTTAACTGGTGAAAAAATTGGCGTGAAGCCTGCCGGTGGAATTCGTACAACCAAAGATGCGATCAAACAATTGGTGCTTGTAAAGGAGACTGCTGGCGAGCAGTGGCTAACGCCAGAGCTATTTAGGATTGGTGCAAGCGCCTTGCTAAATGATTTACTGATGCAGCGAATGAAGCTACGTACTGGGCACTACGCTAGTGCCAACTACGTAACTGTAGATTAGGAGCGTTATGAGCGATTTTGAGTACGCAAACGCACCTGAGTCGAAGGCTATTGCAAATATTGCACCAAACTACGGCTTGTTTATCGGCGGTAAGTTTGTAGATCCTAAAAAAGGTAAGAGTTTTAGCACGATTAATCCAGCAACTGAAGAGTTGTTATCAAAGGTTGGTTATGGCGATAAATCTGATATCGATCTAGCAGTAAGAAGCGCAAGAGCTGCCTACACAAAAATATGGTCAAAAATGCCAGCCAAGGAACGCGGTAAGTATCTCTACCGAATCGCTCGCATCATGCAAGAGCGGGCTCGAGAGTTTGCAGTGGTTGAGACTTTAGATAATGGCAAGCCGATTAGGGAATCCAGAGACACAGATATTCCGCTTGCTGCTGCACATTTTTTCTATCATGCAGGCTGGGCAGACAAACTGGAATATGCCGGTTTTGGAAGTAAGCCAAAACCACTTGGCGTAGTTGGTCAGATAATTCCTTGGAACTTCCCGTTATTAATGCTTGCTTGGAAAATTGCACCAGCACTTGCTGCTGGAAATACAGTTGTATTAAAGCCAGCTGAAACAACACCACTCACCGCACTTTTATTTGCAGAAGTTTGCCAACAAGCAGGACTTCCTGATGGTGTAGTAAATATTGTTACAGGTGATGGAATTACTGGAGCTGCTTTAGTTAACCACCCAGATATAAATAAGGTTGCATTTACTGGCTCGACAGAGGTTGGAAAGGCAATTGCTAGATCAATATCGGCAACTAAGAAGAGTGCCACATTAGAACTTGGTGGTAAGGCTGCCAACTTAGTATTTGAAGATGCTGCAATTGATGAAGCGGTTGAAGGAATTATTAATGGTATTTTCTTTAATCAGGGCCATGTTTGCTGCGCTGGTTCGCGTTTAATCATTCAAGAAAATGTTGCTGATGAAGTATTGGAAAAACTTAAAAAACGCATGAGCCTGATTCGAGTTGGCGATCCGATGGATAAGAACACAGACTTGGGTGCAATTAACTCAAAAGAACAGCTAAATAAGATTGAGGAGATCTCTAAAACTGGTGATGCTGAGGGTGCCAATAGATGGTCACCGGATGTAAAACTTCCAACAAAAGGATTCTGGTACCCACCAACTATTTTCACAGGTGTTACGCAATCACATCGAATTGCCAGGGAAGAGATATTTGGTCCTGTTTTATCAGTGCTTACATTTAGAACACCGTCTGAGGCAATCGAGAAAGCCAACAACACAATGTACGGATTATCGGCGGGAATCTGGAGCGATAAGGGTGCAAAGGTTTTATGGGCTGCTAAGCAATTAAAGGCTGGCGTAATTTGGAGTAACACATTTAATAAATTTGATCCTGCCAGCCCATTTGGCGGATACAAAGAGTCGGGTTGGGGTCGTGAAGGTGGACGTCATGGTTTAGCAGGTTATTTAGCCTCTGATGCGAAGGTGAATAAATGAGCTCACTAGATGTAAACAAAACTTATAAATTATTTATTGGTGGAGCTTTTCCACGAAGTGAGTCCGGTCGAGTCTATGAAATTAAAGGCGCGAATAAAAAATTCTTGGCTAATCCTGCCCTGGCATCTAGAAAAGATTTAAGGGATGCTGTCGTTGCTGCTAAATCTGCCCAATCAGGTTGGGCAAATGCAACCGCCTTTAATCGTGGCCAAATTCTTTATCGAATTGCAGAGATTATGCAGGGCAGAAGTGAACAGTTTGTTGAAGAGATCTGCGCCCTTGAGGGTATAACGACAAAGGCGGCGAAACTTCAAGTAGTAGAAGCGATTGATACTTGGGTTTGGTACTCCGGTTGGTGTGACAAGTTATCTTCAGTTTCTGGATCACAAAATCAAGTTTCTGGACCGTTTTATAACTTTACAACTCCAGAAGCCTTAGGAGTTATTGCATTATTTGCCGAGGGCAAACCTTCTCTCCTTGGTGCAGTGCGCACACTTGCCCCAGCTCTTGCTGGTGGAAATTCAGCGATTTTAATTGCTAGTGAGTCATTTCCTCTACCAGCAATTACTTTGGGTGAAGTAATTGCAACAAGTGATGTTCCAGGTGGCGTGGTAAATATTCTTACTGGTAAAGCTTCTGAACTTTTGCCTTGGATTGGTTCTCATATGGAAATTGATGGCGTAGATGTGGCTGGCTTAAACAAGAAGCAGGAAGATGAGATTAAGTTAGTGGGGGCCGATAACTTAAAACGTATCTCTAGATTTGCGCCAGGTAACCATCCAGAGAGAATTTTGAGCTTCATGGAGCATAAAACTATTTGGCACCCGATCGGTATTTAACTACTCAGCTGATATTGCTGCGTAAGCAGGCTTTACTACCTTTTCTATAATTTCAAGTCTTTCCTCAAATGGGATAAATGAGCTTTTAAGTGCATTTACAGTTACTCGCTGTAAATCGGCAAACTTCCAGCCAAATGATTTAACACATTCAGACATCTCATTACTCATTGAGGTCCTGCTCATTAATCGATTATCAGTATTTAGAGTTACCCGAAAACGTAATTTGGCAAGCATGCCGATTGGATGATCAGAGTAAGTTTTTGCAGCACCAGTTTGAAGATTTGAGGTTGGGCAAAGCTCAAGTGGAATTCTGCGGTCGCGCACATATGAAGCAAGTGGGCCAAGCTTTGGCTTATCCCCGCTAAAATCAATGTCATCAATAATTCTTACGCCATGTCCAAGACGTTCTGCGCCACAGATTTGAATAGCCTCCCAGATTGATGGCAATCCATAAGCCTCACCAGCGTGGATTGTGAAATGAGCATTCTCTTTACGCAAATACTCAAAGGTTTCTAACTGGTTTGTTGGCGGAAAGCCATCTTCTGGTCCTGCAATATCAAATCCAACCACACCTTTATTTCGATACTTAACAACAGCTGCAGCTGCCTCTTGCGATCGATTATTTTGTCTCATACCGCAAAGTAATGATTCAACTCTTATTTTGTTACCTTCATGAGCTGCCTCTGCCATTCCTTGTTTAAAACCTTCAAGTGTTGCTTCAACAACTTGATCAAGTGTTAAGCCTTGTTCGGTAAACAACTCAGGAGCGCCTCGCACCTCTGCATAGACAACACCATCTCTTGCTAGATCAATTGCACACTCTCTTGAAACTCTAATGATCGCTTCTTTGCTCTGCATAACTGCAATTGTGTGGGAAAAAGTTTCAAGATAGCGTACTAGAGAGTGCGAATTACAGGATTCTTCAAACCAATCTGCAAGTTGTTTTGGATCATCAGTTGGTAACTTCTTGTAACCAATTTGCTGAGCAATTTCAATAATAGTTTCAGGGCGCAATCCACCATCTAAATGATCATGTAATAACGCTTTTGGTACACGTTTTATTTGATCACTTGTTGGTGTTTTATCTAACGACACTTACCCCTCAATTCTTTCAACAACCAATGGTAAACGCTTAACTTCGTCATCTTTACCACCAATTGAAAATCCACCAGTTAACGCATCTATGGCGCGTTCAAATCTTGCCACATCATCTGTATGTAGAGTTAAAATCGTTTGATCCTTTGTAACTAAATCCCCTGGTTTAGCATGAATTTCAACTCCCGCTCCAAGTTGTAAAACTTCACCTTGTTTTTGTCTACCTGCACCTAATCGCCATGCTGCAACGCCAACTTTCAATGCATCTAAAGTTAAAAGCCTTCCGGATGAAGTTGCCTTAATCTCCATTGTTTCTTTCGCAACTGGCAATGGCGCATCATTATCTCCGCCTTGCGCAGCAATCATTTTTCGCCAAACATCCATTGCCATGCCATTTTTAAGCGCTTCTTCCGGTGATACTTTAGGTTTTATACCCACCGCATCCAGCATCTCATTTGCCAACAAAAGAGTTAATTCGATGACATCACTTGGGCCACCGCCAGCTAACACCTCTAGTGTCTCCCTGATCTCAAGTGCATTTCCTGCAGTTAAGCCAAGTGGCACATCCATAGCAGTAACAAGGGCTCTGGTTTTCACACCTGCATTTTTTCCTAAATCAACCATCGTTCTAGCAAGTAATGCTGCATCCTTTGGATCGCTCATAAATGCACCAGAACCAGTTTTAACATCTAGTACTAACGCACTTGTTCCTTCTGCAATTTTCTTACTCATAATTGAGGATGCAATTAATGGAATTGCTTGCACAGTTCCCGTCACATCACGCAGGGCATAAAGTTTCTTATCAGCTGGTGCTAATCCGGCACCTGCCGCGCAGATAACCGCGCCACACTCTTGAATTACTTTTAACATCTCTGCATTGGAAAGATTTGCTTTCCAGCCTTTAATAGATTCGAGCTTATCTAAAGTTCCTCCAGTATGACCTAAACCTCGACCGGAAAGTTGTGGCACTGCAGCACCACATGCTGCTACTAAAGGCGCCAGCGGCAAAGTTATTTTGTCGCCAACGCCACCCGTTGAATGCTTATCAACAGTTGGGCGGTCAAGCATTGACCAATTCATTTTTTCGCCACTTGCAATCATGGCTTCAGTCCATCTAGAAATTTCTCGATTATTCATTCCGTTAAGCAAAATTGCCATCAGCAGTGCAGACATTTGTTCGTCAGCTATAACACCTCGAGTGTAAGCGCTGATCGTCCAGTCGATTTGTTCGTTACTTAATTCAAGTCTGTCGCGCTTTGCTGAGATAATTTCAACTGCAGCAAATTTTTCACTCATTTAAGGTCCTCTGGACCAAACCCCCAAGGCAATAGATATGACAATGGTTTAGCGCCTTCAGGAGTCATAAACAACATTTCATTACCGCCATGTTCAAATAACAATTGTCGACAACGGCCACATGGCGATAGATACTCGCCTTTACCATCGACACAAACAACGGCAATTAATCTGCCACCACCTGTCGCGGTTAATGAAGAAATAAGCCCACACTCTGCGCAAAGGCCAACGCCATAACTTGCATTCTCACTGTTACAACCAACAACAATTCGCCCATCTGAAACTAATCCAGCAACGCCAACTTTAAAATTTGAGTAAGGGGCATAAGCTTTTTGCATTACATCTTTTGCAGCTAAATGCAGTTGCTCCCAATTAATATCCATGGGCTAATTCTCCTACGAAAATAAACTATTTATTACCGCGAGAGTATGGGATTCCATCTGCTGCAGGCGCTCGAACGCGTCCCACCAAGCCAGAGACTGCAATGATGGTGGCAACATAAGGAATCATCAACATGAGTTCTGATGGTAGGGCTACGCCTGAGATTGAAAGATTACTTTGCAAGCTGTTAGCAAAGCCAAAAAATAGCGCTGCAACAAGTGCACCTCGTGGCGTCCACTTACCAAACACTAAACATGCCAGGGCAATGAATCCAGCCCCTGCCGTCATAGATTGAGAGAAAATTCCAACTGCGCCAATTGTAAATACTGCCCCACCGATACCAGCTACCAATCCAGCTAACATTACATTTTTAAACCTTAATTTATTAACATCAATTCCGACTGAATCAGCCGCAATTGGAAGTTCACCAACAGCTCGAGTGCGTAGGCCCCAACGTGATTTATGCAGGGCAACTTGAATCAAAATCACAATTGCATACATTATGTAAACAATTATTGTTTGATTAAATAATACTGGCCCAATAATTGGAATCTTAGACAGAATAGGTATAGGAATCGCTGAAAAACTTCCCGCGGCATTCCAAGTACTGTCATACGGCACAAGCAAGGTTGAATAAAAGAAATTAGTTAGCCCTAAAACTAAAACATTTATAACAAAGCCAACAATAACTTGGTCAACTTTGAAGTTAATTGCAAAGTAAGCCAAAATAAGTGAAACCAATGCACCAGCTATTGGCGCTGAGATTAAACCCCAAAGTAAATTCTGCGTAAGACTTGCAACAATTGCAGAGATGAAGGCTGCGAATAATAATTGACCTTCAATAGCAATGTTAATAACTCCAGACTTTTCGCAAAGTAACCCGGACATTGATCCGAAAATTAACGGAACTGATAGTAAAAGAGCCGCTTGAAGTAATCCGGTAAATGGGATGAACTTTCCAGCTGCCGCCCAGCATAAGAAAGACATGATGCTTCCTAAGCCAAATACAAAACTACCAAGTGATAGAGATTTATCTGTCTTGATTCTTAAATAAGAAAGCCCAATTCCAAAAAGTGCCAAGATCATGAAAATGCCAGAGCCAACTTTTGAACTAATACTCCACTCACTTAAGATCTTAAATTCATCGCCGAGGATAAATCCAAGGGTGATTGGTTCAGTCTTATTTGAAGTTAGATAGAAAATAGTTGTGAAAACTCCAAAAAGGGCCAACATCGTGTAAACACTTTTTTGCTTGCGTTTTTGTACTAAATTCAACTCTGCCATTAGCCGTTCCAGCCCTTAGCAGTTAAAGTCTTAGATTCAACAGTATTTTTCAATCTGAAAACTCGCTTGAGCAGCATCGGAGTTGCGATAAACAAAACAATTAATGCTTGGATTACCTGAACAATTTCTGATGGTGTGCCAGTATTTGAAAGCAAAGTTCTGCTACCAGTTTGTAGTGCTCCAAAGAGTAAGGCTCCAAGTAAAGTTCCAATTGGAGTTGCTTGTCCAAGTAGAGCTACCGTAATCGCATCGAAACCAATGCTGCCGGCAATACCGGCAGTCAGAGAGTACTCAGTACCAATTAAATGCACGGCCCCACCTAATCCGGCCAAACCGCCACTGATAAACATAGTTGCAGTTGTTACGAATGGAACTGAAATTCCAGCAGTACGAGCTGCATTTGAGTTAGCACCTACCGCTCTAAATTTAAAGCCAATTGTGCTTCTAGTTAATAACCACCAAACGAACCAGGTGGTTGCTAGCGCTATAAAGATTCCAAAATGTAATCTTAAATCTCCACCAAATATCTTCGGCAACTGTGCACTGCTATTAACCTCTGGTGCAATCGGATCTTGACGTTCAGCACGTAAAAATGCCTGAGTCTTTAAGAGCCAGAGAACAAATAAAGAAGCAATGTAATTAAGCATAATAGTAACAATTACTTCGTGCGCTCCAGTTTTTGCTTTAAGCAAACCTACAAAACCACCAAATAAACCACCTAGAACGATTCCAACAATTAAAACAAGTGGAACATGAATTAGAGGTGGCAATTCATAAGCAAAACCAACATAAGAAGCACCAATCGCTCCAAAAATAAATTGTCCTTGAGCTCCGATATTAAATAATCCAGATCTAAATGCTAGAGCCACAGCCAATCCCGCAAACAAAAGTGGGACTGCAGTAACAATTGTTTCTGAAAGTGGATAGAACCCACGGAAAAATCCAGACTCTCTCGCCAGATTGATGTCATAAATCGAACCTTGAAATATTGCTAAATATGAATTTCCAATTCTTGATCCAGCTGAGGTTAGGAATTTTCCTGGTGAACTGAGTTGTCCCATAATCACAGGATCTGAAAGCACAATTATTATTCCGCCAATAAAGAATGCAAAAACAAAGGATAGGAATGGTAATAAGGCATTCTTTTTAAACGCCACGAAAAATCCAGACATCATTTGATACCCGCCATCATTAGACCTAGTTTTTCTCTTGAAACATCAGAATCTACAATTCCAACAATTTCACCTTTGTAAATTACAGCGATTCGGTCAGCTAGCTCCATTACCTCATCTAATTCACTACTTATAAGCAATATGGCTTTTTTATTTGCTCGCTCAGCAAGCAACTTTTCATAAACAAATTCAATTGAACCAACATCTAATCCCCTTGTAGGTTGTGCGGCAACCACCAGCTTAACCTCACGTGATAACTCCCTTGCAAGTACAACTTTTTGCTTATTTCCGCCAGAGAGAGAAGAGGAAGGATCCTCAATGCTTTGCGTCCTAACATCAAACTCTTTTACCAAGGTTGTGGCATTATTTTCAATATAAGCCCGATTTAGCTGGCCACTTCTTGCAACAGGTTCTAAGTCATGAACATCTAAAATCAAGTTTTCTTTAATTGTGAAAGTAGAAATTAACCCATCTAATTCTCGAGACTCTGGAATATAGGCAATTCCAGCCCGCAACGAATCTCTAACGGTAGCGCCTTGAATTTCTTTCCCATCTAATTTTATGGAGCCAGTTGAATGATTCTCCAGGTTTAGCAAAGCCCGAGCTAATTCAGATTGACCATTACCTTGAACACCAGCAATCGCAACAATCTCTCCGGCGCGAATATTTAAAGATAAATTGTTAACAACTTTACGGCCAGCATCATTAAATATATTTAATTTATTGATCTCTAAGACATTAGCACCAGGGTTAAAAACTGTTTTATTTGGTGCCAAATCAACTTGACGCCCCACCATCAAATTAGCCAGTTCTTCCTGGGTAGCAGTTGGCAGTTGCGTTCCAACTACCTTTCCTAATCTAATAATTGTTATCTTGTCGGCGACTTCTTTAACTTCCCGGAGTTTATGCGTGATAAAAATAATTGATGTTCCCTTAGATTTTAAGACCTTCATTACATTGAGCAACTCATCAGTTTCCTGGGGAGTTAGTACCGCAGTTGGCTCATCTAAGATCAAAACTTTAGCGTCATACATCAGGGCTTTAACTATCTCAACCCGCTGCTGTACACCAACAGGTAAGTCTTCAATAATTGCATCAGGGTTTATATCAAATTTAAACTCATCAGATAATTTCTTAATTTTTGTCTTAATCTCCGCCAAACTCATAATGCCAAACTTGGATTTTTCGCGTCCGAGGGCAATATTTTCCGCCACTGTGAAAACTGGAATTAACATGAAATGTTGGTGCACCATACCGATACCATGCTTAATTGCATCTGATGGTTCGTAGATTTTTACTGTTTGATCATCAACAAGAATCTCGCCAGAATCTGGCTGCAACAAACCGTAAACAATATTCATTAAGGTTGATTTGCCAGCACCGTTTTCGCCAAGGATGGCGTGAATTTCACCTTTACCAACCTTTAAATTTATTTTGTCATTTGCAATTAAATTGCCAAAACTTTTGGAAACTCCCCTTAACTCTAAGGGCATTAACTACTCCTTAATGTAACTGGGTGAGTTAGAAATCTAACTCACCCAGCAATAGTGCTCGACTAAATTTATAGTCGATTACGCATTGTTTACATCAATATATCCAGCGGCAATATTTGCAGCTAGATCTTTTACTTCATTTTGCAATGAGGCAGGAATCTTCTTTGCCCAAGCTGGAGTAATTGCATAGCTAACACCCTTGTTTGAGAGTGTTCCTACATACTCTTTGCTTGAGAATTTACCTTCATACGCCTCTTTAGTAACAGCTAATACACCTTCAGCTAAGCCCTTAAGAGCTGAAACTGGAGTAACGCTTGCGTATTGCTTACCTGTATCCATAACCTTTGCATCAACCCAAATAACATTTGATTTCTTTGTCTTTAAGCTATTTGCAGCAGTTGTGGCTTGCATTCCACCGGCAACTGGGAAAATTACATCTGCACCCTGTTGCTCAAATGAGATTGAGGTTTGTAGTGCTTTGGTTGTGTCATCAAAGCTACCAAGGAAAGTTCCAGTCTTAGTTTTTGTATTCCAACCAAGTACTTCAACCTTCTTGTTCTTTACCTCGTTGTAGTACTGGACTCCCTTTGCATAACCTTCCATGAAGATTGTTACGGTTGGAATCTGAATTCCACCATAGGTTGCAACCTTGCCAGTCTTGCTCATGCCAGCAGCTAGGTAGCCAACTAGGAATGAGTTTTCGTCAGTCTTGTAGGTAATTCCCTTTTGGTTTTTTCCTGAAGACCATCCATCAACTAGTGCGAAGTTAACTGAAGGATTAGCAGGTGCAGCCGCTGCAAAAGCATCGCCAAGCAGATAGCCAACACCAACGATCAAGGTGCACTTCTCATCTAAAAACTTTTTGATATTTGGAGCGTAATCAGCATTTGACTTTGCTGGTAAGTATTTAATTGATGATGCGTAGCCAGCTTTTAGAGCAAGCTTTGCGCCCTCATATGAGGTTTGGTTGAAAGACTTGTCATTAATTCCAGCGGTATCGAGTGCAACACAAACCTTTTGCTTGGTTGCAGCATTAGCAGCTGGTGAAACTGCTACTGATGAAATTAGTGATGCAGCTGCAATAGCCACAACGACTCTATTTACTTTTTTCAAAATCCCTCCCTAGGACTTAGACCCAAAAACGATGGGGTTAGTTGTATGCTGACCTTATCGGTGAGCCATCAGGCTTTTAGTCAGGCACCCAAGTTAAGTTGATTACGATTTCTTTAGATTTCTTTAAACTCTAACTAGAGAGTTTAAAGTTTCTGGCAAGTAATTCTCGCTAATTAAGATTTTTGACCCGACCGGCCTTTAAATTAGCCAATATGCCTTGGATTTTTGCTGAGAATGCTGATCCTGCAACTACCTTCACCGAAAGCCCACCATCCTTTAAATTGTAGCGATTTCCGTAGATTCCTTTTTTGGAATCTAGAATATTTAAAATATTTTTATCCGATAACTCAGCGGTAATAATCTGCTCTACCGCTAAATCGTAACGCTTTAAAACTGTTATGTATTGATTCTTTTTTCCAGCTGAAAAATTTAAAAAATATTGATCAGGCAGTATGCCAGATATAAGAATTGGTGTATTTGCACTATTTATTCTAGCAACCGTGGAAATTACTTCATCTGACTTGGACCAGGTTGAAAAAAGCTGATCAACTCCTGAATCAACTTGGCTTTCAACCTCAGTTTCTATATTTGAATCGACTAATTTACTGAAAACTTTAATTTTTGAGTTTCCTGCCACTGCACCTTTTGCAAAAACAGAGGCATATTTTATGGAGATTGGATCTGCTTTAGGTGCAATGAATCCAATTTTTCCACTCTTACTCTTTACTGCCATGGCAGCTGCTGCTAAGTAAATTGCCTCAGAGGTTGCGAATGAAAGATTGGAAACATTTGTCATCGCAACAGATTCATCATCAATTATGGCAAATTGAGTGTTTGGATACTCGTTAGAGATTCGGCGCACCGTATCGGCGTATTCTGAGCCAACACAAATAATTAACTGGTATTTGTTTTTTGCTAAAAATCTAACTCTTGTGATTCGATCTCCAAGGTTGCCATCAGTAATCTGCTCCCGCACATCTAGTCTTGAGATATTAAGTTTTTTTATC
>Ga0255193_1000101_pt1 | contig 14322 bp, 10 predicted proteins | sample Miss_Yuk_RepA_8h_FD_189937 | JGI IMG/M metagenome (GOLD analysis project Ga0255193, IMG submission 189937) | Freshwater microbial communities from Mississippi River, Louisiana, United States - Miss_Yuk_RepA_8h | ecosystem: Environmental > Aquatic > Freshwater > River | place: USA: Louisiana...
CAAGGTGCCAAACCGGGCGAGGGTGGTCAATTGCCGGCGCACAAGGTGTATCCATGGATTGCTAAGACTCGACACTCAACGGCTGGTGTTGGTTTGATTTCGCCACCACCGCATCACGACATTTATTCAATTGAAGATCTCAAACAGTTAATTCACGATCTTAAAAATTCGAACCCAGTTGCGCGAGTACACGTCAAACTCGTTGCCGAAGTTGGTGTGGGCACAGTCGCCGCTGGCGTTGCTAAAGCCAAAGCCGATGTTGTGCTGATTTCTGGTCATGACGGTGGCACTGGTGCGTCGCCGTTGACGTCTCTTAAACATGCCGGCGCACCTTGGGAGTTGGGTTTGGCTGAGACGCAGCAAACACTGATGTTGAATGGTCTTCGAGATCGAATCGTTGTTCAGGCCGACGGTCAGATGAAGACAGGTCGCGACGTAATGATCGCAGCCCTTCTTGGCGCCGAAGAGTTTGGTTTTGCGACTGCGCCACTTGTTGTGAGCGGTTGCATCATGATGCGCGTTTGCCATTTAGATACGTGTCCGGTAGGTATTGCGACTCAAAACCCTGAGTTACGTAAAAAGTTTGCTGGCAAGCCTGAATTCGTTGTTAATTTCTTCGAGTTTGTTGCTGCCGAGGTTCGCGAATATTTGGCGCAACTCGGTTTTCGAACACTTCAAGAAGCCGTCGGTCGAGTCGAGATGCTTGATGCGCGAGTTGCGGTAGACCATTGGAAGGCCCGTGGGCTTGACATTTCGCCAATTTTGATGGCGCCACAAAATCCTTACAAGCAGACGCCTTACAAATCAACAGCGCAAGACCATGCTCTAAGCGAGGCACTTGATAACAAACTGATTGTTGACTGCGCCAAGTCGCTTGACGATGCCTTGCCAACTAACAATGAATACAAGATCAACAATACGAACCGAACTGTCGGCACGATGCTCGGTTATGAAGTGACAAAGCGATATGGCGCAAAAGGTTTGCCTGAGGCGACGATCAGGTTGAAGTTTGTTGGTTCGGCTGGTCAGAGTTTTGGTGCTTTCGTGCCGCATGGCATCGAAATGACGCTTGAAGGCGATTCGAATGATTACTTGGGTAAAGGACTATCTGGTGGCCGGATTATTCTTCATCCCGATCAGCGAGCAAAGTTTGTCGCACATGAAAATGTGATCGCTGGAAACGTGATTGGTTACGGCGCCACTAGTGGTGAGATATTTATCTCGGGCATAGTCGGAGAGCGGTTTTGTGTTCGCAATTCTGGTGTGACTGCTGTTGTCGAAGGTGTCGGTGACCATGGTTGTGAATATATGACAGGTGGCAGGGTTGTCGTGCTCGGCATTACCGGCAGAAACTTTGCAGCCGGAATGTCTGGTGGCATTTCATTTGTCTACGACGTCGATGGCGAATTTGGTTCGAGAGTTAACACCGAATTGGTTGACATTGTTGCTCTTGAAAAAGAGGATGTCACTTGGTTGAAGACAATGATCAGTCGTCATGCCGCGTTAACCAACTCTGTGCGTGCACAAGAAATTTTGTCTGATTGGAAGACGTCATTTGCCAAAATTCGAAAAGTTTTGCCGCGTGACTATGCGCGAGTGATCGCCGAACAGAGCAAGAGGGCAAAGGTTGGTGCAAATGGGTGAGCCAACCGGTTTTTTGAAGTGGGATCGTCAGACGCCAAAGCGACGACGAATACCCGTGCGAGTGCAAGATTGGAAAGAGGTATACGAGCCGTTTCCTGTTGACGAGTTGACGAGACAGGCTGGTCGCTGCATGGACTGCGGAATTCCGTTTTGCAACAACGGATGTCCGCTCGGAAACTTGATACCAGATTGGAATGATCTCGTGTATCGCGGAAACTGGCGCGATGCCATCGAGCGTTTACACGCAACAAATAATTTTCCAGAATTTACTGGGCGACTGTGCCCGGCACCGTGCGAGTCGGCGTGTGTGCTCGGCATCAACTCTGACGCAGTGACGATTAAGCAAGTTGAAGTAGAAATCATTGATCGCGCCTGGCGTGAAGGTTGGGTGACGCCGCAGATGCCGTCGCAGAAAACCGGCAAGCGCGTGGTTGTGATTGGTTCAGGTCCTGCGGGTTTGGCTGCAGCGCAACAGTTGACTCGAGTGGGTCACGATGTTTTGGTTCTCGAGCGTGCCGACCGCATTGGCGGCTTGCTTCGCTATGGAATTCCGGAATTCAAGATGGAAAAAATCAATATCGAACGACGCATTAAGCAAATGTCTGCTGAGGGAACAATCTTTCGAACAAACGCAACTGTTGGCGAAAACGTTGATATCGATGTTTTGTTGGCGTCACACGATGCAGTGGTTCTTGCTTGTGGCGCGACAAACTGGCGCGATTTGAATGTGCAAGGTCGTGAACTCAACGGTATTCATCAAGCGATGGAGTATCTGCCACCTGCGAACAAAGTGCAACAGGGCGATTTTGCCGAAACAGATATCTCAGCTAAAGGCAAACACGTAGTGATTATCGGCGGTGGCGACACGGGTGCCGATTGTTTGGGCACCGCAATTCGTCAGGGTGCTGCATCAATAACGCAACTCGAGATTTTGCCGCAGCCGCCTGCGACACGTGCAGCAAATAATCCATGGCCTCAGTGGAGTTTTATTTTCAGAACATCTTCGGCTCACGAAGAAGGTGGCGAGCGAATGTTTGCCGTTTCAACTGAAAAGTTTGTTGGTGACGAACATGGCAATGTTCGCGCTTTGGTAATTACTGATGTCAAATCTGAAAACGGCAGTTTTGTGCCGATTGAAGGCTCGCAACGCGAACTGAAAGCCGACTTGGTTTTATTGGCACTCGGTTTTATCGGCCCCGAAAAGTCGTCGTGGATTGAGAGCCTCGGGCTCAAGTTTGATGAGCGTGGCAATATCGCGCGAAACGACTCATATATGTCGAGTGTTAGTGGTGTATTTGTTGCTGGTGACATGGGTCGCGGTCAGAGTTTGATCGTCTGGGCAATTGCTGAAGGGCGGGCAGCAGCGGCCGGAGTCGACAAATATTTAATGGGTCATACCGATTTGCCATCGCCAATTGTCGCTTCGGCAAAGCCATTGAATTGATTTGTTTCTCAAAACGGGCGTGATCAGCTATCGCAATAAAAATCGTTTACGATAGAACGTGATGCTGAGTCGTAAATTTCAATTCGCGTGCATTGCAATAATCGTCTCGTCATTTGCGGTGAGTGCATGTGGTGTAGATGTATCAGGCACCGCAACAACTGTCGTGCCGATTGGGCCGACAGACTTTGCAACGATCCCGCCGGTGCAAACAACTTTGCCGAATACGACAACCACGTTGCCGCCCGGCGCAATCGGTGTCGAACAGGAATACATCGTTCAAGCAGGAGATTCACCGATCAAAGTTGCCACTTTGTTCGGAATCACAGTTACTGAGCTTTTGGCATGGAACGGGCTCGTAGCGGCATCACAATTTCCGTATCCGGGACGCAAGTTGCGTATTCCGCCGTCGGCACAAGTCGTGTCGACAAACGTTCAGCAAACTACGACTGCGAGCCCGGTCGGCAAACCTGGTTGCGGCAACCGACCCGCCGGCACATATGAAGTTGCTCAGGGTGACTCGTTGTTTGTGATCATCAAGAAGTTCTGCGTTTCTATGCCGGCGCTATTGGCAGCCAACCAATGGTCGAGCACCGATGTGTTCTTGTTTGCCGGAATGAAAATCAATATTCCGCCAGCGGGTTCGTGAACCGCAATTAGAGATGCGTTGCTGACGGATCTCTAGCGAGAAGTTTTGTTGCGACGCTTGGCGTGACGGGCGAGTGCGAGCGAAATTAGTTCGTCGATTAACTCGGGGTAACTGACACCTGAGGCTTGCCAAAGCTTTGGATACATAGAGATCGGCGTAAAACCAGGAATTGTGTTGATCTCGTTGCACAAAAAGCCCCGCTTACCCTCTTCGTAAAAGAAGTCAACTCGAGCCATGCCGTCGCTGCGAAGAGTTCGGTAGATCTTGATCGCAAGCTGCTGCACTTCAGAAATCTCTGCAGCTGAAAGTGGTGCCGGCACCAGCAACTGAGCACCGTCGCCAACATATTTGTCGTCATAGTCGTAGAACTCGTGGCTTGGAACAATTTCGCCCGGCACTGAAGCACGAGGCGACTCATTGCCGAGAACTGCAACCTCGATTTCGCGACCCGTTATGGCTTCTTCGATGAGAACCCATTCGTCATATTCGAATGCTTTAGCTAATGCTTTGTCTGCTTCTTGTCGAGTTTTGACTTTGCTCACACCAATTGATGAGCCCATGTTGGCTGGTTTGACGAACATTGGTAAACCAAATTCTTTGATGGCACGATCAATTGCTGAATTTGCATCGTCGGTATCTCTGACAGTTAAGAACTTTTGTTGGGCGATGCCGTTTGCCGACATGATTTGTTTGGCGACTGATTTATCCATTGCGACTGCGCTGGCCAAAACGCCTGAACCGACATATGCGACATGCGCGAGTTCGAGCAAACCTTGCACTGTGCCGTCTTCGCCCATCGGGCCGTGCAACAACGGAATAACTACTAGCGATTCTGTTTCAGAAGTCTTTTCAAAAGCCAAGTTCGAACTTGTTGTAGACCCTGTCGCACTCAGCGCTTTGACACTCTGTGATTGCGGCAACTCTGATTGAACCCACCTGCCGTCACGAGTGATGCCAACAGTCGACACTTCGTACTTCTGTGGATCAAGAGCGCGCAGAACATGGGCTGCAGTCACACAACTGACATCGTGCTCGGCAGATTCACCACCAAATAAAACGACGACGCGTGTTTTTGACTTGCGATTTTCGCTAATCATTCGTCTTTACGGTACTCGCATCGCAGTGCCAAACAGTCGCATCGCAAGTTCGCAGTTAGGATAAAAGCCGTATGCGCTTCATGGCAGCAGATGTTGCACGCGCGGTTGCCGGAGAATTAGTCGGCTCAAACGCCCACTTGTCCGGCGTCTCATTCGATTCGCGAACAATTTTGCCTGGTCAATTATTCGTGCCGATTATTGATCAACGTGATGGTCACGATTTCATCGCCGATGCACTCAAGCGCGGTGCTGGCGCTTATTTGACTTCACGCGAACCGCAAGGCCGCACAGCCATTCGAGTCAGCGAGACAGTTGTTGCGTTGTTGACACTTGGCGCATGGGGTAGAGCAAAACTTGATCAGAATTTAGGTTTGCGAGTTGTTGGCGTGACTGGTTCTGTCGGTAAAACATCGACCAAAGATCTAGTTGCTAGTGCACTGAGTGTCGCTTTTAAAACTCATGCCAATGAGCGTTCGTTTAACAACGATTTTGGTTTGCCGACGACCATTCTGAATGCACCCGACGAGACGCAAGCACTTGTGCTCGAAATGGGAATGCGTGGATTCGGCGAGATAGCCAAGTTGTGCGCGGTGGCTCATCCACAAATTGGCATCGTCACTGCTGTGGCCAAAGCACACACCGAAAGAGTTGGTTCGATTGACGGTGTCGCAAAAGCGAAACGCGAGTTGATTGAAGCGTTGCCAAAAACGGGCATTGCGATTTTGAATCGTGATGATGAACGCGTTTGGGCAATGCATAGTGCGACTGAAGCAACTGTGTTGAGCTTTGGAGTCTCAGAACACGCAGATGTTCGAATGGTGAAATGCACAATTGACGATCGAGGTTGTGCGACGGCGAATGTCGCTTCGCCATGGGGGCAAGTCGAGTTGAAAATGCAAGTTGCAGGTCGTCATATGGCACACAATGCTTTGGCGGCGTTATGTGTGGCCGGCGCACTTGGCATTGATATGGGCGCGGCGGCGTCGGCGGTTTCTTCAGCGAAAATTTCTGAGTTCAGAATGCAAATGCGAAAGTTGCAGTCGGGTGTGACCGTGATTGATGATTCGTATAACGCGAACCCGGCCTCAATGCGCGCGGCACTCGAGACGCTCGCAAGTATTAACGCCAAAACGAAGGTTGCTTTTTGTGGGTTGATGGCCGAGTTGGCTGATTCTGCAATAGAACATCAAGCGATTCGTCAATACGCAACTGAATTAGGTATCGAGTTGGTTGCGGTGAACACAGATCTCTACGACGTTGATGCTGTGAGTTTTGACCAAGCGCGAGATCAACTAGCAAAACTCGGTCGTGACGATGCTGCGCTGGTTAAGGGCTCGAAAGTGACGGGTCTCGTGCGACTTTGCGAAGGTTTATAGAACTGTTTCTACTTCATTGCGATTGCGTTCGATGCGTTCAATGTCGCACCACCACCACAACACTGCGGCCCACAACGAGCCCATAATCAAAAGCCACTGCGAACCGTAACGATCGATAAGCGGGCCGAATACCAAGTTGCCAATCGGTACTGTGCCGCCGAATGCCATAAACCAAAGAGACATGACGCGTGCTCGAATTTCGGGAGAGAGACCTGAAGCGAGAACTGTTTGCATTGAGGTTGTAGTAAAAAAGTAAGCAGCACCGAGGAAGAAAACAGAGAAGAACGCGAGACTCACATTTGGCGAAAGTGCAAACGCCATCATGCTGATGCTGAAACTTGCGAAGCCAACACGAATGAGTTTGCGATTGTCGACGTCGACAAAAAGTGTTGAGACGCTAAGACCGCCGAGGCAAGCACCAAATCCCCAAGTTGCATAAAGCCAGTTGTATGTAGAACTTTGCGACTCGATGCCGAAGTTGAGTTGGGCCACTGCGGGAAACAAGCCGACATACGGCAAAGAGAGAAGTGAAAAAGAGGCGAGAGTTAAAACCAGTCGCGAGACAACGATGCGTTCGCGGGCGATTTTGAACGCAAATGTGAATCTGCGCCAGCCGGCAGTTGTGTCACGAGTGAATTCTGGAATTTTCACACTTATCAGCGCAAAAATGACGAATAGATAAGTGACGGCGTTGATTGAAAAAAACTGTGCTGTTGTGACGTTCCATTGTGCGAGTACAGCGACGATTATTGGGCCGATCACTCGCGCGCCGTTGATCACAGTTGAATTAAGCGAAATCGCTCCAGGAAGATCTTTTGGTGGCACGAGGGTTGTGAGCATTGAAGACCAGCCGGGAATCTGCAGTGCATTGCCGATGCCGACGCCGAGTTGGGCGGCAAAGATCAGCCAAATTGCAACGTCGTTGGCGGCAAAGAATGCGAGCAAAAGCGAGCACAAGAGTTGGAGAATTTGCATCGAAACGAGAAACTTCTTGCGATTCACTCGATCGGCAATGACACCACCAGGAATCGACAACAGCAGAATCGGGCCGAGTTGAGCAAAGATCACAACCGCGACGAAGGAGGCGCGGCCAGTTCGTCCATATATATAGACAGGCAAAACAACGTTTTGAATCCAGGTACCAATGTTTGAGGCAAATGAGCCAAACCAAATTCGTCGAAAATCACGCGACTGAAATGCGGCGCGAGCACTGCCTGACTTGAACTGGCGATTTCGACGACTAACCGGAGTTGAAGAGTCAGTCGTGTCAGTCATGCGCGAATCGCTTTAACGCTAGTGCAATAATTGAGTTGTGGACGCAACAAAAACCGATAGCAAAATAAGTTTCGAACAAGTGCAAGTGGCGCAACAGGTTGTCGCCGACTCGTGTCGCACACGTCACGCAGTTTTCTCAGAGTGCCCACATTGTGGTTCGGCTCTGCATGCAGAGCACGCACACTTTAAGTGTTCAGGTTGCGGCTGGCGCGATAGTTGCTGCGATTAGTTCTAAAGAACTTTTAAGCAATCAACAGCAGTTTTGTTGAGTGCAGTTGCTGCCGCAAGATTTGTGATCTCGCCATTGACCGTATTGACGCCAAGTTTCAGGCGCTCGTCGCGTTGAGCCGCAATTTTTGTGCCAAGTTTGGCGACATCAATTAGATAGGGCAAAGTCGCGTTGGTGAGTGCATAGGTGCTCGTGTGCGGCACCGCGCCCGGCATATTGCCGACGGCATAGTGAAGCACGCCATGTTTTTCGTAAACGGGTTCTTTGTGAGTTGTTTCGTGAATTGTTTCGATGCAGCCGCCTTGGTCGACGGCGACGTCGACGATCACTGAGCCACGTTTCATTGTCTTGACCATGTCTTCGGTAACGACAACTGGCGCGCGTGCGCCAGCTACAAGAACAGCACCGATGACTAGATCGGCTTGTGAGATGTAGCGCTCAATTGCGCCGCGGTTCGAGGCGATAGTTGTGATTCGCGAGCGAATGATTTGGTCAATGAAACGCAAGCGATCAAGATTCTTGTCGAGCAACGCCACTTCGGCTTCCATTCCGCCTGCGATCCATGCTGAGTTCCAACCGACATTGCCTGCACCAATCACCAAAACTTTTGCCGGATGAACACCGGGTGCACCACCCATTAAAACGCCACGACCGCCGTTCGGACTTTGCAAATAGAACGCGCCGACTTGGGTGGCGATTCGCCCGGCAATTTCGCTCATTGGCGCAAGCAATGGAAGCGAACCATCTGATTCTTGAACAGTTTCGTATGCGATCGATGTCGTCTTATTTTTGAGTAGCGCCTCGGCGACTTTCGGGTAGGCCGCAAGATGTAGATAAGTGAAGAGAGTTAGATCGGGTCGAAGGTAATCGAATTCTTTCGCGGTTGGCTCTTTGACTTTGACAACCATTTGTTGCGACCATGCGTCGGCCGCAGTTGGCACGATCGTCGCACCGGCCGCCTCATATTGGCGGTCTTCGATTGAGGCGCCGAGACCCGCCGTAGTCTCGACAAATACTTCGACCCCTAGCCGCTCGAGTTCGCGGACGCCATCGGGAGTCAGGGCAACTCGTCCCTCAGAAGTTTTGGTCTCTTTGGGCACACCCAGTGTTTTGATTGCTGGGGTCGTCATGTGCTCAAATCTAGTAGAAATATGCAATGCTTGATTTCAAGTTGATTGTGCGCGTGGGGGTTAGAGCAAGTGAACGAAGTTAGTGGGCTCGATTAGTGGGTAGTGAACGCGGTTCGGTAGAACTTGTCAACGTCACGAAACGTTACGGCGATGTCGTTGCGGTCGATTCATTAAATCTTGAGATTAAGTCAGGCGAATTTTTGTCGCTGCTTGGGCCAAGTGGTTGTGGCAAAACAACAACGTTGCGAATGCTGGCTGGTTTTGAGCAGCCTGATGAAGGTTTTGTGCGAATCAGTGGTGAGTATGTGCAAGGTGTGCCGCCATACAAGCGCGATGTGAATACGGTGTTTCAGCACTATGCATTATTTCCGCATATGAGTGTTGCCGAAAACGTTGCATACGGTTTGCGGCAAAAGGGTGTTTCGAAAAGTGAGATCGGCAGCAAAGTAATTGAGGCGCTTGACATGGTGCAGATGTCGAAGATGGCCAATCGAAAGCCACGTCAATTGTCTGGTGGGCAACAACAACGTGTTGCGGTGGCACGTGCTCTGGTGAATCGCCCGAGCATTTTGTTGCTTGACGAGCCACTTGGTGCGCTTGACCGAAAATTGCGCGAAGAGATGCAGATCGAATTGAAACTCTTGCAGAGTCGATTGGGTATCACGTTTGTTTTTGTTACGCACGATCAAGAAGAGGCGATGTCGATGTCAGACCGAATTGCGATCATGCTCAACGGCCATGTCGAACAACTTGGCGACCCTGAAACTGTTTATGAGCGACCAGCGTCGGCGTTTGTCGCGGGGTTTGTTGGGCGAAACAACTTTTGGCGTGGCGTCGCAACTTCTAATGGCGCAAAAGCCAATGACGGAACAGTTTTTGTCGCAACGCGGCCAGAAGAAACTGTGCCCGCCGGCCAAGATGCACTCGCCGCAGTGCGACCTGAAACGATCAACCTCTCGGCGACAAAGCCAAGCTCTGACGCCAATTTCGTGGGTGCCAAAGTTGCCGGTGTCTCGCACTTTGGTGACGTGCTGCAATATGTTGTAACCGCAGGGTCTCGGGACTTGTTGGTTCAGGTGAGTCGCACAGACCCGTCTCGATTTGCGGTCGGAGACTCAGTCTGGTGCACGTGGTCAGCTGACGATGTTTATCTGTTTTCGGCGCGACAGGCAGATCTAGTGCTTGCAGGTACGCCTCATACTTAAAGACGTGACTATTATTCAAATAACACAACAATAAAAGGGGAGAGCAATGAGTAACGAAAAGAAGCAATTGAAGATGTTGGCACCCGAAGGTTTTCGTGAAAAACTTTCGCGTCGCGCATTTTTGCAAGGCGGCACTGCACTCGCAGGCTTTGCACTAGTTGCTGCGGCTTGTGGTTCTTCAGACGGCGATTCGGCCGAAGGCGGCGAAGCCGGTGGCGAGAATTTGGCGTCAGGCGACTGGAGTCGAGTAGTTAATCAGTCAAGTGGAACATTGGCGATGTACACCTGGGGTGACTACAACGACCCTGAGTTGGTGGGCGCACTTGCCGCATCGACACTTAACGTGACGATGAAAGTCGACTACTACGCAAGTAACGAAGACTTGATCACGAAGCTTGCTACTAGCGGCGGTGCAAGTGGTTTTGACATCGTTGTGCCGACTGGTCCGTACATTCCGCAGATGATCGAAAAAGGTTTGATTCAAAAACTTGATAAGTCGTTGATTCCAAACATGGTCAACGTCGATCCGAATTATTTGGCGCAGGCATGGGACCCAACGAATGAGTATTCAGTTTGCAAGAACTGGGGCACAGTTGGTTACTTGTATGACACAACAAAAATTTCCAAAGAGATGACCAACTGGCAAGACTTCCTTGACGTGTGCATGGGTGAGGCGAGCGGTAACTGCGCGGTTATCGATGCGGCACCGAACTACTGTGGCGCTTGGTTCTGGGCTAATGGCATTGACTGGAACACCGAAAAGGTCGAAGATCTTGATGCTTGCGAAAAGTTCTTAGTTGAAGAATTTGCTCAGCACATCAAAGCGTTCGACAGCTACCCATCAACGAAACTCGCCGAAGGCGCATACGCAATAGCAATGGCGTGGAACGGCGATGCTCGTCAGGCATATGTTCGAATCGAAGAAGCAGGTGGCAACCCAGACGATTGGAAGTGGGTTTTGGGTTCACCAGAAACTGAGTTGTGGATGGACAACTATTGCATCGCAGCAGGGGCACCGAATGCCGAAGCCGCAAATGCTTGGATCAACTGGGACTTGATTCCTGAGATCTCGATCAAAGACTTGTCGTACCACGGTTATCACACCGGCATGAAGAACATGTCGACATTGATTTCGGAGATCGCCCCTGATCTCACTCGTGGCGACATGATTTTCTTCGGCGATGAACAAGTCTCAACGATGCGTACCCAAGTGATCACTCCAGCGCTTGATCGCTTGATCGACATCCTCAACAAGTCAAAGGCAAAGGCCGGAGGCTGATCTTTAGTGACCGTATCGGTCGCCGCAAAACTTAGAGGCAAGACAAGAGCGCCAAAGTATCTGCTCGCCATTCCGGCGATCATTTGGTATCTGGTCTTTTTTGCGGCGCCGATCGCGTTCATCGTTCTTTACTCATTTGGCACCAAAGACACGACAAAGTTACTGCCAGTTGACTTAAGCAGCCTGTCGTCGAACAGTTATTCGTCCGTCTTTGACGAGACATTCTTCAAAGTCTTCAGGGCGACACTTCGAATCAGCATTGTTGCGACGATCATGTGCGTTGTAATTGGCCTGCCAGTTGCCTATTTTGCGGCGTTCAAAGTTGCCGAAAAATGGAAAGCGGTAATTCTGGCGGCAGTTGTCGTGCCAAGTTTTACGAGTTTTCTGATTCGTACAGTGGCATGGCGAATTCCGCTGGCGCCGAATGGGACGCTTTCAAAGTGGCTCGTTGAAATGGGGTACATCGGTAGCAATGGCATTCAAATTCTTGAAACTGCAACTGCTGTACAGATTGCAATCGTTTACAACTATCTCGGCTTCATGATTTTGCCGTTGTTCGTCGCGCTCGATCGCATTGATGTGCGCATGCGTGAAGCAAGCAAAGATCTGGGTGCAGGGCGAATCGCAACATTTTTTGGTGTAACTATGCCGCTCGCCGGACCAGGAATCATTGCTGGTGTTTTGCTGACGTTTATTCCGATGTGTGGCGACTATGTGACGGCGACAGTTCTTGGCGGCGCAAAGGGCAACATGATTGGCTCGATGATTGCATCGCAATTTAGTGGTGCGCAAAACTGGCCACTCGGTTCTGCGATGGCGATCTTGATGATCGGAGCCGTGTTGATGACTCTGATAGTTGGGGCAGCGATCTTTTGGATTTTGCCACGACTTGCACGGTTGGCATCACCACTGATGCAGCAACTGCGCCGCAAGATTCACGAGCGTGCAGCAAGTCAGGTACGAAGCGAAAAGATACAGACTCGTGTTAAGCGCGAGGTTTTGAGCAAGGTTCTGGCAATTTGGACTGTGTTCGTTTTGATATTTCTGTTCGTGCCGATCTTGCTGGTTATTTTGCATTCGTTTAATGCCGGAAGTTCGTTCACAATTTGGTCTGGTAGCACAAGTCTTAAGTGGTGGGGCGAGTTGTTCGATGGGGCTGAGTCGTTCGCAGTTCTGGTTCGATTCGCAGTTTTGATTGCAATTGGGCTTATCGCAAAAAGGTATTTTAAAAATAAAACTTATGTTGCAAGTTCGGTGAAAACTTGGGTCGTGACTGGGGCATTCGTTTTGGCTTTGATAATAAATGGTGTAATCACGAACTGGTTCAGAACGATTTTTGATTTCGCGGGCATCGGTGATGCAATTCGAAACTCTTTTATTGCGGCGTTTGGTGCGACGATAATCGCCGTAATTATTGGTGGCATGTCAGGTGTTGCGTTGGCGCGCCGACCTGGCGGCTGGACGAAGGCTTTTATGGCAACGGTTTTTCTAATTCTGGTTACTCCAGAAATCATGGATGCAATTGCGCTTGTGACTTGGTTTCCGCGAATCAAAGATGTGCCATTGGTGGGCACGATTTTTTCTTCTGGTTGGGGTCCGTTCAACGGTGGCATCAACAAACTTTGGGTTGGTCAATCGCTTTACGCGAGTGCCGTGGTCACGTTGATTGTGCGAGCTCGACTCGCTGGTCTCGACGAATCGCTTGAAGAAGCAGCAGGCGATCTTGGTGCGCCACCTGCCCGAGCATTTCGTCAGATCACTTTGCCGTTAATTGCGTCGGCGATGGTCGCTGGTGGTTTGCTGTCATTCGCTCTTTGTCTCGATAACGCCGTGATTTCTACATTGCTCAGCGAAGCCGGCTCGACAACATTTCCAGTCGCCTTGTTAGGTGCGACGCGAAGCACAATTAAGCCGTTCTGGGGTGTTGGAGCAGTGTTGCTATTCATGGTCACGCTAGGTGCGTTGTGGTTTCTCGCGGTTCTCTTGCGTCGCGGCGGTGACTCGGCGAGCAAGATTGCGGCGACATTCACAGGCTCATGAAGTATGAGTAGGAAGTGTGAGCGACCATCATGTCGCGAACGGGGCGAAGTCGCATATGTAATTGATACAGCCAACTTGCTCGTCAATATTGATGCACCGATACCTAGAGATTCATCGCGGGTAAATATTTTGTGTCGCCGGCACGCCGACTCGCTGGTTGTGCCACGTGACTGGCAGATTATTGACAATCGAACTAAAAAGCAGCGGTTGTTTAGTGCCCCAGCGAGTCAGTCTGTGCGAACTTCATCGCGATCGTCTTCTGTTAAAAAACAAAAGCGCGAAAAAGGTAAGGCTGGCGCGGTTATTCAAGATTTGTTTGAGTTTGCAACACGGGTAGTCGCTGCACCTGCCCGCGAGGCAGAACCCGTTCGCGAGCCAGAGCCCGTTCGTGAAACAGCGTCGGCGCGCCCAGACGAAGTTTCAGAAGTTTCGGTCGGCGAAATCGAGGACGTGACCGAAATCGAGACTATTGATCCGCAAGAAACCCAAGCAATGCCGTGGACGCCGCAGTTTGATCGAACAGGTGACCTAGATGGCCGACTGCGGGCTCGAGGCCGATTGTTGTCTCGGGCTTTCGGCACATTTGAGGCTTCAGATCAAGACCATGGAGGCGACCATGATCACGATCAGCAACACCCAGAGTATTAGTAGCAATTAAATGGATTTAGTTGCCTCTGTTGAGGTGCCAGTTTCTGTTGAAAAGCTTTTCGACTATGTCGCCGACTTGGCGAATTATTCGTCGTGGCTTGAGTTCGTGCACAAAGTCGAGTTGGTCGGTGACAGCATTGAAACTGATGCAACTTGGCTTGTTGAATTGCGGGCAAAACTTGGCGTGCTTGCAAGATCTAAGCGACTGCGAATGACTCGAACTCTATGTGAGCATCCAAAACTGGTTGTGTTTGAGCGTCGCGAACAAGACTCGCGACGACATTCAGAATGGATTTTGCGCGCGACTGT
>Ga0255193_1000111_pt1 | contig 14032 bp, 9 predicted proteins | sample Miss_Yuk_RepA_8h_FD_189937 | JGI IMG/M metagenome (GOLD analysis project Ga0255193, IMG submission 189937) | Freshwater microbial communities from Mississippi River, Louisiana, United States - Miss_Yuk_RepA_8h | ecosystem: Environmental > Aquatic > Freshwater > River | place: USA: Louisiana...
TGTTCCGGGAGGTTTTCGTTCCCGCACCACATTGCGAGTTCATGGTCGCCGATTACAACCAGATCGAATTGCGTTGTATCGCGCACCTCGCACAAGATCCCGGGCTGCTCGCTGCATTCAACGCGGGGGTGGACATCCACCGGGCAACCGCTGCACAGGTGTTCGATGTTCCGCTCGATGAAGTCAACAGTGAGCAGCGAAGCAAGGCCAAGATGGTGTCGTACGGCCTGGCGTATGGCATGGAGGCCTACGGGCTCAGCCAGCGACTGGGTATCGACGTGGCCGAAGCCAAGGTCATTCTGGACGCGTATTTTGCGGCCTTCCCCCGCGTCAAGCGCTACATGGACAATGCGGTGGCGACTGCCACGCGAGAGGGCTACACCACGACGCTCTTCGGACGTCGTCGCCAGATCGAGGGCATTCACAGCTCGATTCGTCAGGTGCAAGCCGCAGCTGCGCGCATGGCCATGAATGCTGCAATCCAGGGTTTGGCAGCGGACATCTTCAAGATTGCACTGGTCGCGATCGATCAGGGTTTGGAAGCCGCAGGGATGACGAGTCGGCTCGTTCTGCAAGTTCACGACGAAGTGATCGTGGAAGTTACCACCGGGGAGCGCGAACGGGTGGAAGCCCTCGTTTTGCGCGCCATGCAGAATGCCGCACGGCTGGATGTGCCCCTCGTGGTGAATGCGGCGTGGGGTGCCAGTTGGGCGGCAGCGAAGGTAGCCTGACCTATCCGTCACACGACGGGAAATGTCCTACTCCTACTCTTCCATCCACCGAAAGCAACCAGTGACCGACACAACGCTCAACCCCGCCGCAATGGGAACATTCGACCAAAGCGGAAACTACATTCCTCGCAAGATCACCGAGCGAGATGCATCATTCGCTGACGAAATCAACAACACGTTCGTTGAAATCAAGGAAGGCAAACTCGTCGCCGGCACCGTGGTGCGAATCACGCGAGAAGAGGTTCTCCTCGAAATCGGTTACAAGACCGAAGGCGTGATTCTCGCCCGCGAGTTGGCGATACGCCAAGACATCGATCCCAACACCGTCGTGAAGTTGGGCGAGAAGATCGAGGCACTCGTACTCACCTTGGAGGACAAGGAAGGTCGCCTTCTGCTCTCCAAGAAGCGCGCGCAATACGAACGTGCATGGGGTGATGTGGAGCGCATCAAGAACGAAGACGGCACCGTGGAAGGTCACGTCATCGAAGAGGTCAAGGGTGGTCTCATCGTGGACATCGGTCTGCGCGGCTTCCTGCCGGCTTCGCTGGTGGAATTGCGCCGCGTCAAGGATCTCGCACCCTATGTGGGTCAGAAGATTCAAGCCAAGATCCTCGAGCTCGATCGTCAGCGCAACAACGTGGTGTTGTCGCGCCGAGCAGTGCTCGAGGCAACGCAGCGCGAAAGCCGTGACGGGTTCCTGGTCAACCTCAAGGTGGGCGAAGTCCGCAAGGGTCGTGTCTCGTCCATCGTTGCATTCGGCGTCTTCGTCGATCTGGGCGGCATGGACGGACTCATCCACGTGTCGGAGTTGTCGTGGAAGCACGTTGACAACCCCAACGACATCGTCAAGATCGGCGACGAGGTGGAAGTCAAGGTATTGGAAATCGACGGCGATCGCGAGCGCATCAGCCTGTCGTTGAAGGCGACACAACAGGATCCATGGCAAGCGTTTGCGCACGGCCATGCGGTCAACCAGTTGGTCTACGGTCGGGTCACCAAGATCGTTCCGTTCGGTGCTTTCGTGCAGGTGGGCGACGGCATCGAAGGTCTGGTGCACATCTCGGAGATGTCATCACATCACGTTGAGGCGCCCGAACAAGTGGTCACTCCGGGCGAAGAGTTGTGGGTGAAAATCATTGATCTCGATCTCGCGCGTCGCCGCATCAGCCTGAGCATCAAACAAGCAGCCGAAGGTGGCGAGTTGGCTCCCGAATACCGCGATCAATTCAAGGCCGACGAACAAGGCAACTGGGTTGGCACCGATGACGCAACACGCGAGGCCGCGTGGGGCGACATGTTCCAGGCCGAAGGTCAGCCGAACACTTAGTTTGGAAACGGCGGGGTGACGAGATGATCCTCGTCGGACTCACGGGCGGAATCGGCGCAGGGAAATCTGCGGTGTCGTTGCAGCTTGCCTCGCATGGCGCGATCGTCATCGACGCCGACGTGATCGTGCGTGAACTGCAATTGCCGGGTCAGCAGGTGTTTGCCGACATCGTTCAACGGTTCGGTCCGGAGGTCGTGGCCCCCAGCGGTCATCTCGACCGCGCTGCGCTTGCGGCCCGGGTGTTCGGCGACGCCGAAGCCTTGGCGGATCTCAATCGAATCGTTCACCCGGCAGTGGGACGCGAGATGATGAGGCGTATCGACGATCAACGATCGACGACGAACGTGGTGGTACTCGACGTTCCGCTGTTGGTGGAGAACCCTCGCACGGGATTGTGTGGAACGGTCGTGGTGGACTTGGATCCAGAAGTGGCCGTCGAGCGTCTGGTGGCACAGCGTGGCTATACGGAGGAAGAAGCGCGTTCTCGAATCGCACGCCAAGCAAGCCGCAAGGCCCGTCGATCGGTGGCCGATTGGATCATCGACAATTCAGGTTCTCGATTGGACCTTGCACGCCAAGTAGGTCTGGCGTGGCGCTGGATGTGTTCGTTGCCACCAGCAGATGCCGACGCTGGTCGGGTGGTGACCGCCTCGGACTCGTAGGCTCGCCGAGTGGTGGATACGCGTGCCAAGCACGAATTCAAGGTGGTTGCCGAATATCAACCCGCCGGCGACCAGCCTTCGGCGATCGCCAAGCTCTCCGAAGGTGTCGAGCGCGGGGACCGTTTCCAGACACTCCTTGGAATCACCGGCTCGGGCAAATCGGCAACCATCGCCTGGACCATCGAGCGCGTGCAACGACCAACGCTGATCCTGGCACCTAACAAGAGTCTTGCCGCCCAGCTTGCACAAGAGATGCGCGAGTTCTTCCCGAACAACCGGGTTGAGTATTTCGTGAGCTATTACGACTATTACCAACCCGAGGCCTACATTCCGTCGAGTGACACCTTCATCGAGAAGGATTCGTCGATCAACGACGAAATCGACCGACTGCGTCATTCGGCAACCGCTGCACTGCTCACTCGACGAGACGTCATCGTCGTGGCATCGGTGAGTTGCATCTACGGAATGGGCGACCCCGATGAGTACCGCGGTCACCTCTTGGAGCTCCATCAAGGAGTCGACTACGACCAGCAAAGTATTTTGCGCCGCCTCGTCGATCTGCAATATGAACGCAACGACACCGCGCTTGGTCGAGGAAACTTTCGGGTGCGTGGAGACACCATCGAATTGCATCCCGCGTACGAAGAGAGCGTGACACGAATCGAGATGTTCGGCGACACCGTGGATCGAATCAGCGTGGTCGATCCCGTCACCGGGGAAACACTCGCAACACCGAGCGAGATCGTGGTGTTTCCGGCGACCCACTATGTGGCGGGCGAGGATCGCATGCGCAAGGCCATCGAGAAGATCGAAGTGGAACTCGCACAGCGCTTGACATGGTTCAACGAGCAGGGAAAGTTGCTCGAAGCCCAACGGCTCGGTATGCGTACTCGGTACGACATCGAAATGATGCAGGAGATGGGTTACTGCAACGGGATCGAGAACTACTCCATGCACATCGATGGTCGGTCGCCGGGCGATCCACCCTTCACCTTGCTCGACTACTTTCCCGATGATTTCTTGTTGGTGGTCGACGAGAGCCATGTGGCGGTTCCGCAGTTGTACGGTCAGTTCGCCGGTGATCGCGCCCGCAAGACCACATTGGTCGAACACGGATTCCGCCTACCGAGCGCGTGCGAGAACAGGCCATTGCGATTCGAAGAGGCGCTCGAGCGAGTGAATCAGTGCATTTTCATGTCGGCGACTCCTGCCAAGTTCGAGAAGGCGAACTCCGTGCAGATCGTCGAGCAGGTGGTGCGGCCAACCGGTTTGATCGACCCGGAAGTCATCGTAAAGCCGACGAAGGGTCAGATCGACGACATCATCGTGAACGTGCAGCAACGGGTGACGAAGGGTGATCGCGTGCTCATCACCACGCTGACGAAGAAGATGGCCGAGGACCTCACGGAGTACCTTCTGGAGCAGGGCTTGCGGGTTCGCTACCTGCACTCCAATATCGACACGATCGAACGAATCGAGATCCTTCGAGCGCTTCGCCTGGGGGAGTTCGACGTGCTCGTGGGAATCAATCTTTTGCGCGAAGGTTTGGATTTGCCGGAGGTCTCCTTGGTCGCCATCCTGGATGCCGACAAGGAAGGTTTCCTGCGCAGCGAGACGTCGCTCATCCAAACCATCGGTCGTGCCGCCCGCAACGTGGATGGTCAGGTCATCATGTATGCCGACAATCGAACCGCAGCGATGGAGTCCGCCATCGCACTCACCAATGCACGACGCGAGAAGCAGCGGGCGTACAACCTGGAGCACGGCATCGAACCAAAGACCATTCGTAAGGCAGTGAGCGACATTCTCTCGATCCTGCGCCCCGATGACTCGGCCCCGTACCCCGGAAAGGGTCGTCGTGTCTCACGCGAACGCGACAAGGTCATCCGCGACCTGCGAGCCCTGGGTGCCAGCGAGTTGGAACGTTTGATTCAGACCTTGGAAGAAGAGATGCACCAGGCTGCAGCGGACTTGCACTTCGAACAGGCTGCACGCCTGCGGGACGAGGTGCGAGAATTGCGGCGCGAGCTGCGTGATGTCGGACCCAAGAAATAGCCTGTCGCCGTGACCGATCAGATCGTCATCCGTGGTGCCCGCGAACACAATCTAAAGAACATCAACGTCGAGTTGCCGCGTGACCGACTCATCGTCTTGACGGGTCTCTCGGGCAGCGGCAAGAGCAGCCTCGCATTTGACACCATTTATGCCGAGGGTCAACGCCGTTATGTGGAGAGCTTGAGCGCATATGCGCGGCAGTTCCTGGGCCAGATGGACAAACCCGACGTCGACGTAATCGAGGGGTTGTCGCCGGCAATCTCCATCGACCAGAAGTCAGCTTCGCGCAATCCCCGCTCGACCGTGGGCACCATCACGGAGGTGTACGACTACCTGCGCTTGTTGTATGCGCGAATCGGCATCCAGCATTGCGTGAACGATGGTGAGCGTCTTGCCAAGCAAACACCGGAGCAGATCGTCGACCAGGTCATGGAGCTGAAGGACGGCACCCGTTTTCAGGTTCTCGCGCCGGTGGTGCGCGGACGAAAGGGGGAATACGACACCCTGCTCACCGATTTTCTGGCACAGGGATTCACCCGTGCGCGCGTCGACGGAAAGGTGGTCGATATCGCAGAGTTTCAAAAATCCGGAACCAAGTTGGCGCGTTACGAGCAGCACACCATTGACGTCGTCGTCGACCGACTCGTTCGAAAATCGGGTATCGGCCGCCGGCTCACCGACAGCATGGAAACTGCACTGCGCCTCGCGAACGGAGTGGCAACCGTCGAGGTGATGGGCAAGGGTGACGAGGTGAGCGAGGTACTCAACTTCAGCCAACAACTCGTGTGCCCTAAGTGCAGTACGTCGTACGAGGAGCTCGCACCACGAAACTTCTCATTCAACACCCCCTATGGTGCGTGCGAAAAGTGTCTGGGTTTGGGGACGACCTACGAAGTTGATGGCGAGTTGGTGGTGCCCGATCAGGATCTGAGCATCGCGGAAGGGGCAATCGCACCATGGCGAAGCGCCCACACGATGTACTTCACCCGGATGCTCGAGTCGGTTGCCAAGGAGGAGGGGATCGACATCAAACGCCCATGGCACAAGCTGACGGCCAAGCAGCACAAGATCATCATGCACGGACTCGGCGACAGCGTGATGGTGAAGTATCGAAACCGATACGGAAAGGTGCGTGAATATAGCACCACGTTTGAAGGTGTGATTCCCTGGCTGAAGCGACGACACGAGACGGCCGAGAGCGACCACCAACGCGAACAATACGAGAGCTACATGCGTGAGCGACCCTGTTCGGCCTGCAAGGGCGCCAGATTGAAGCCGGAGTCGCTGGCGGTCAAGGTGAACGACAAAACCATCTCGGATGTTTGCGAGTTGTCGATTGGGGAGTCGGCGAAGTTCCTCACGGGTCTCAAGTTGAACAAACGGGAGAAGATCATCGCGGAGCGAATCACCAAGGAGATCAACGCGCGATTGGGGTTCCTGCTCGATGTGGGTTTGGACTACCTGACGCTCAGTCGTTCAGCGAGCACGCTGGCAGGAGGCGAGGCACAACGGATTCGTTTGGCCAGCCAGATCGGTTCGGGGCTCGTGGGCACGTTGTACGTGTTGGATGAGCCGTCAATCGGCTTGCACCAACGCGACAATCATCGACTGATCGACACCCTGCATCGTTTGCGTGACCTCGGCAACACCGTGCTGGTGGTGGAACACGACGAAGAGACCATTCGGGCGAGTGACTGGATCGTCGACATCGGTCCGGGTGCAGGCGAACACGGTGGCTCGGTCGTGTACAGCGGAGCGGTGAAGGGCATAGAGAGAGTCACCGACTCGATCACCGGGCAGTACCTCTCGGGAAAGCGTTCCATCGACGTGCCCAAAAAACGGCGCAGCATCGGAACCGACGCTCTCGTGGTGCGGGGTGCACGCGAACACAATCTGAAACAACTCGATGTGCGCATTCCCCTCGGATGCTTCGTTGCCGTTACCGGTGTTTCAGGTAGTGGCAAGAGCACGTTGGTGCGCGACATCCTGTTGCCGGCACTGATGCAGAAGATCTACAAGACCAAGGAGTCCCCGGGCAAGCACAAGAGCATCGCGGGTATCGAGATGCTCGACAAAGTGATCGACATGGACCAGTCTCCGATTGGCCGAACTCCTCGTTCCAATCCGGCTACGTATACGGGTGTCTTCGACGACATCCGGAAGTTGTTTGCTGCAACACCGGACGCCAAGGTTCGGGGATATCAGCCTGGACGGTTTTCATTCAACGTGCCCGGAGGCAGGTGCGAAGCCTGTTCGGGCGACGGAACGATCCGCATCGAGATGCAGTTCCTGCCCGACGTCTACGTGCCATGCGAAGTCTGCAAAGGCGCCCGCTACAACCGGGACACTCTCGAGATTCGGTTCAGGGGCAAGAACATCGCCGAAGTGCTCGACATGCCGATCAGTGAAGCGGTGTCGTTCTTCTCCAATCAGCCCCGCATTGCCAGGCATCTGCAGACGTTGATGGATGTCGGGCTCGGCTACGTTCGCCTCGGACAGTCTGCCCCAACGTTGTCCGGCGGTGAAGCGCAACGCGTGAAGTTGGCCAGCGAGTTGGCGCGACGCAGCACCGGACACACGATCTATCTGCTCGACGAACCGACGACGGGTTTGCATTTCGAGGACGTTCGACGGCTCCTCGTGGTCCTCGCCCGATTGGTCGACCAGGGCAACACGGTGCTGGTGATCGAACACAACCTGGACGTCATCAAGACGGCGGATTGGATCATCGATCTGGGTCCGGAAGGCGGCGACGGTGGCGGCAGCGTCGTTGCAGAAGGAACCCCCGAACAAGTAGCGAAGGTGAAGGGAAGTCACACCGCTCGATTCCTCGCAGATGTCCTGCGTGGGTAGTCGTGTCGCGGTGGTGTGCCGGTAGCCGATGTTGAAGCCCAACCTCGCCGAGGTACCCGTGGGACCCGGTTCGTATCAGTTCAAGGATGAACACGGACGCATCATCTACGTGGGAAAGGCCGCCAATTTGCGTTCCCGAGTCGCCAGTTACTTCGTCGGCCCAGCCCTACTGCACACCCGCACCGCTGCGATGATCGCGGCGGCGCACGAACTGACATGGATCGAAGTCAACAGCGAGGTGGCGGCGCTCTTGTTGGAGTACAACCTCATCAAGCAGCATCGACCACGCTTCAATGTTCGCCTGCGCGACGACAAGAGCTATCCGTTCCTGGCGGTGACCGTCGACGAGGAGTGGCCCCGTGCCGTGGTGATGCGGGGAAGAAAACGAAAAGGAACCAAGTACTTCGGGCCGTTTGCTCATGCCTGGGCGATTCGAGACACCCTCGATGCGCTCCTGCGAACCTTCCCAGTTCGTACCTGCTCCCCGGCGAAGTTTCGTCAGCACGAACGCCTCGGTCGTCCATGTCTGTTGTTCCACATCGAAAAATGTGCGGGTCCGTGTGTGCGGGAGGTCGCCGCGGAGACGTATTCGGACCATGTACAAGGACTCATCCGATTTCTTGGCGGCGATACCGATGGGATTCGTGATGATCTCGCTGAGTTGATGGTGGCAGCATCCAAGGAGGAGCGCTTCGAGGACGCTGCGCGCTTGCGCGATCGACTCGGCGCCATCGACCGCGCGTTGGAACGGCAGGTGATGGTGGGAGATCGGGGCGACGATTTCGACGTCGTGGCTCTCTGCGATTCCGATCTCGAAGCAAGCGTGCACGTCTTTTATGCGCGCAAGGGACGTGTGCTCGGCAACAATGGTTACGTCATCGACAAATCGGAGCCCCTTGGCTCCAGTGAACTCATGCGCCGAATCCTGGTGGATCTCTATGCCGATGAACCTGCGTTGGGCTGGCCAAAGGAGGTGATGGTGAGTATCGAGCCCGATGAACTCGTGGCATGTGAGGAGTTGTTGAGCGAGTATCGAGGGTCACACGTCGAGATTCGGGTTCCACAGCGGGGCGATCGACGCGAACTGATGGCAACGGTGATGAAGAATGCAAAGGACGCCCTCATCCGTCACAAGATGCGGCGTGCGAGTGATCACAACTCGAGGAGCAGAGCACTCTCGGAGCTGCAGGACGTGTTGGGTCTCAATCAGGCCCCTCTGCGAATCGAATGTTTTGATATGGCACACCTCCACGGAACCGACTACGTGGGCTCCATGGTGGTATTGGAGGACGGGTTGCCATTGAAGCGCGAGTACCGCAAGTTCAACGTAACTTCGGTCGCTGGCAATGACGACTACGCAGCCATGCGTGAGGTGTTGACCCGACGATTGTCCGCTTATGTTGCGGAACGTGATGCACCCGCGGAGGAGCGGCGTGCCAAGCCGAGCAAGTTCGCCTATCCACCACAACTGCTGTTGGTGGACGGCGGTAAAGGACAGCTCGGAGTTGCCGTGGAGGTGGTTCGCGAACTCGGCCTGGAGGACGAGATCAACGTTGCTTCCATCGCCAAGCGCTTCGAAGAGGTGTTCGTGCCCGATCAATCGGATGCGGTGCGAATCCCGCGGGGCAGTGACGCGCTGTTCATGTTGCAGGTGATTCGGGACGAGGCACACCGTTTTGCGAACACCTTCCATCGAGAACGTCGTTCGAGGAGGATGAAGGCGAGTGAACTCGACGGGATCAAGGGTTGTGGTCCCGCACGTCGAGAGCGTCTGCTGAAGGAGCTCGGGGGCATTGCCGGGGTTCGCGATGCCGACCTCGAACAGTTGCGCGCACTCACGTGGTTGCCCAGTGAGGTTGCGGACGCCGTTCACCAGCGGTTCCATCCCGCTCAGTAGCCTTCGCAGCGTGGCAGAGATTCTGCTTATCACCGGGTTGTCCGGAGCGGGAAGGTCGCAGGCCGCCGACACCTTGGAAGACCTCGGATGGTTCGTGGTCGACAACATGCCGGTGGAGCTGGTTGACAAGTTCGTCGAGCTCGCTGGTGTCTCGAGCGACACACCATCACGATTGGCATTGGTGATCGGGGTGGCAACGCAACAAATCGATGCAGTCAAACTGGTGCCGCGCCTGAAGGGTGCAGGCCACGAGGTGAGAATCTTGTTCTTGGAGGCTTCGACCCAATCGCTGGTCAAGCGGTACACGGAGTCGCGCAGGAAGCATCCCTTGCGCTCGGAGACGGGAACGGTCTCCGAGGCCATCGAGCATGAGCGGGACGTATTGGAGAGCGTTCGCGAGGTTGCCGACAAGGTGATTGACACCACGTCCCTGCAGTTGGCGCAATTCAAAACCCAGATGACGGAACTGTTCTCCGTGGAGGACCTGCCAGACACACTGCAGGTCTCCGTGTTGTCGTTCGGGTTCAAGCACGGACTACCGCTCGATGTGGACTCCGTATTCGACGTGCGTTTCATTCCCAATCCGCACTATGACGAAGCGCTGCGTCCGTTGAGTGGGCTCGACGAACCGGTGCGTCGATTCGTCCTGGATCAACCTGCGACACGGGATTTTCTCGATCGTGTCGAGGCGTTGTTCGAGTCGTTGATTCCGGCGTACCGCAACGAAGGAAAGAGTTACCTCACCATCGCCGTTGGATGTACGGGTGGTCGGCATCGATCGGTTGCCATCGCCGAAGCACTGAGCTTGCGTTTGGCGAATCGTGGTGTCCAGGCCCGTGTGGCGCACCGCGACATCGAAAAAAACTAGGCTCTCACGTATGACTGTACGCGTGGGTATCAACGGTTTCGGGCGAATTGGAAGAAGTTTCTGGCGGGCGATTGCAAAGAGTGGCGCCGACATCGAAGTGGTGGCGGTGAACGACCTCGGCGACAAGAAGACCATGGCACACCTGCTGAAGTACGACTCGGTGATGGGGGTGCTTCCAGAGACGGTGACATCCACGGAGGATGGCCTCGTCATCAACGGTAAATCGCTGAAAGTTCTGTCCGAACGCGATCCAAAGAACCTGCCGTGGAAGGCCTTGGGCATCGATGTCGTCGTCGAGTCCACCGGGTTCTTCACCGATCGCGACAAGGCAGCAGCACATCTGGAGGCTGGCGCCAAGGTGGTCATCATTTCTGCTCCGGCGACGGGTGCCGATGCAACCTTCGTATACGGAGTCAATCACAACGAGTTCGATGTGGCCAAGCACCGCGTGGTGTCCAACGCCAGTTGTACCACCAATTGCTTCGTCCCCTTGGTGAAAGTGTTGGACGATGCCTTTGGCGTGGAGACCGGGATGATGACGACGGTTCATGCGTATACGGGTGATCAGATGTTGGTTGACGGTCCGCACAAGGATCTGCGACGTGCCCGAGGAGCTGCGATCAACATCACGCCAACCTCGACGGGAGCGGCTCGTGCGACAAGTTTGGTGATGGCGGCAATGAAGGGACGATTGGACGGAACTTCGCTTCGCGTGCCGGTGCCCACCGGGTCGATCACGGATTTCGTCGCCAATCTCAAGAAGCCGGCGACGACCGACGAGATCAATGCGGCGTTCAAGGCAGCAGCAGACGGATCACTCAAGGGTGTGTTGGAATACTGCACAGCGCCGATCGTCTCCAGCGACATAGTGGGCAACCCGCACAGCTGCGTGTTCGATGCTGAACTCACCATGAGCATGGGCACACTCGTGAAAGTGTTCGGCTGGTACGACAACGAGTGGGGCTACTCCAACCGACTCGTGGACCTCACGCGACACATCGGCAAGAGTGTCGCCAAGTAACGACGGACCATCTGACTCCGTGAAGCTTCCGCTCCTGGAAGATTTGGGCGACGTGCGTGGGCGCACGGTGTTGGTGCGCACCGATTTCAACGTGCCGATGAGCGGTGTGGACGATGCTCGTGTCATCGCCGATGAGTTTCGGGTACGAGCGGCGCTCCCCACCATCACGTGGTTGACCGAGCGGGGAGCCAAGGTGGTGTGTGCGAGCCACCTTGGACGACCCAAGGGTGCACCCACCCCCAAATATTCGATGGATCCAGTGAGAAGGCTTCTGGCTACGTTGGCGCCAGGGGTCGAGCTTCGGGAGAATCTCCGATTCTCGCCCGGTGAGGAAGGAAATGATCCGGCATTCGTTGCCGAACTCATCCAGGGCGTCGACATGTACGTGAACGATGCCTTTGGTGCGGCCCACCGGGCCCATGCCTCGGTGGTGGGACCACCGCAGTTTCTGCCATCCGCAGCTGGACGTCTCATCGAACGGGAGGTTGCGGTGCTGGATCGCATGCGAACGTCGCCGAAACGGCCTTTCGTGGCGGTGCTGGGAGGCGCGAAGGTGAGCGACAAACTTGGCGTGATTGAAGCATTGCTCGACGTCGTGGACCAACTGTTGATCGGTGGGGGAATGTGCTTCACGTTCCTGGCAGCCCAGGGGTATTCCATTGGCGACTCGCTGTGCGAGCCCGATCAAGTGGATCACTGCAGGCAACTACTGCAGCAGCATCCGTCGATCATGCTGCCAGACGACATCCTCGGACTCGACGCTGACGGCGTGTACGCCACGTTTGGAAAGCGTTTGCCGGACGGCGCCAAGGGAATGGACATCGGGCCGGGGAGTGCGGCTGCGTTCGGTGACGCAATCATGGATGCGCGATCGGTGTTCTGGAATGGTCCGATGGGTGTGTTCGAGGATGCGCGGTTTGCCAAAGGCACACGTACCGTGGCCCAGGCAATGGCGGACACGAAAGCGTTTACCGTGGTGGGTGGTGGTGATTCGGCAGCTGCGCTCGCGCAATTCGGATTAGCCGACGAAGTCGATCATGTTTCCACCGGAGGTGGGGCATCGCTGGAATTTCTCGAATTCGGGGACCTCCCCGGGCTAGCAGCACTACGAAAGGCACCCAATGTCAAGTAATCGTCAACCCATCGTGAGTGGCAACTGGAAGATGAACAACAATCACTTCGAGGCGATCCAAAGCGTTCAGAAGTTGGCGTATCTACTTCAAAAGGATGACTTCGACGCAGTTGAAGTCACCGTACATCCACCGTTCACCGATTTGCGGAGCATGCAAACGTTGATCGATGCCGATCAACTGCGACTGAAGTTGGGAGCGCAAAATTGTCACTCCGAGGACAAGGGCGCATTCACGGGTGAAGTGTCACCGTTGTTCTTGAGCAAACTCGGTGTGCAGTACGTGATCGTGGGCCACAGTGAGCGACGCGAACTCTTCGGAGAAACCGATGAGTTCGTCGCTGCCAAAGTTGCCGCGGTGCTAAAACACGGGATGATCCCCATTCTGTGCGTTGGGGAAACGTTGGCTGAACGGGAATCCGGTTCGACGCTGGACAAAGTAAAGCGGCAAGTGCGCATTGCACTGGACAAACGTTCCAACGAGCACGTGAAGTCGATGGTCATTGCCTACGAGCCCATATGGGCGATTGGAACGGGCAAGAACGCGTCGCCTGCGGATGCTCAGGACGTGATCGCCGCCATTCGCGAGGAAGTGGCATCGGTGGCCTCCGGACCGGCAGCCCAGGCCATACGACTGCAGTACGGGGGCAGCGTGAAGGCCGGAACGATCGCCGAGATCATGCGGCAACCGGATATCGATGGTGTCCTCGTGGGTGGGGCGAGTCTGGATCCCACCGAGTTTGCTCGCATCGTGCAATACCGCCGTCACGCCTTCTAGGGCACGCTGACGGGCCTCCCGGGCCAGAGCGGGCGAACTTGGTCACAAGTGTGGGGTAGGGTGAGGTTGTCAATCACTGGGGGTGACGCCCCACCTCATTCGACGGGGAGGTCGGATACATGAAGAAACACAACAAGGCAATTCGCATTGCCGCATCGTTGTTCGCGGTCTCGTTGATCGCGTCGGCGTGCGGTGGCGATGATGCCGCAACGGAGGACACCACAGCATCGGAGGAGCCAGCTGCAGAGCCGGTTTCTTACCCGACGCTGGCCGAGTGTGCCGACGTTACCTACGACTACACCTTCACTGCCCCAGCATCTGCCGGCATGACGGTGACCTATGACATTGCTCCAGAGGCCGTGTGGGAAGATGGCTCTGCCATCACCGTTGCCGACTTCAAAGCAACATGGGAAGCAGCATTGAACACCCCAGGTTCCATCGCGACGGTGGGCTACGACCAGATTGATTCGGTCGAAGCAGGTTCCAGCGACAAGCAAGTTGTCGTGAACTTCAAGTCGGTGTACGGACCATACAAGGGTCTCTTCGGTGGTCTCATCAAGGCTTCGGCCGTGGAGAACACCTCGGACATCTCGGCGGACTTCGCCGACTTCCTCTCCTTCTCGGGTCGCCCGTGGAAGATGAAGTCGTGGAGCCCAAGCCAGGTCGTCTACGTTCCCAACGACAAATATTGGGGCGATGACAAGGCCGTGA
>Ga0255193_1000134_pt1 | contig 11813 bp, 14 predicted proteins | sample Miss_Yuk_RepA_8h_FD_189937 | JGI IMG/M metagenome (GOLD analysis project Ga0255193, IMG submission 189937) | Freshwater microbial communities from Mississippi River, Louisiana, United States - Miss_Yuk_RepA_8h | ecosystem: Environmental > Aquatic > Freshwater > River | place: USA: Louisiana...
ACATCCTCGTACCGTCTCTAACAAGTCTGCCCAGCCAGTCGATACGAGTGAAAATCTGGGGTCTGGAAGCTTTATATCAGGTGTGTTTGGGGGTGTCAACCAAATCTGGCACCCGTTTACGGATGATTTCCAAGTCTGTGGGAGTAACGGTGGCCCCAACCCCTCCATAAGAAAACTGATACCCAGCTAGAGGGCCTTTGGAAATAGGAAGACCCGTTTTAAGCGCCCTACGGAGCGTCGGCATTTTGATTTCGTAGTAGGCCAATACCGAGATTAGGCTTGGGAACATGATTCCGTCGGGTTTGGCGAATACAGTTTTTCGTATTCTGGCCTTTGATTCCTCTTTGTGTTTCCGGCCCTTGAAAGACGCGTAATGACCAGCAGCGGCAGCGGCACGTATTTTGGCCCTACCCTCTGCGGAAATCACTCTGGGGGCCTTCTCCTTCCCGCGCTGCGCATCGCCAATCTTTTTGCGGGTTACCTCGTCCCGAGACTTATCCAACCATGGTTGCACCGGGTTAGCTAATTTGGCAGCGCGAATTTTGGCTTTGGTTTCTTCAGAATGAGTTTTACCAAATCGAGGATGATTAGCAATGTCTTGGGCGTAAAACCCCTTCAGGGTAGCGGAAATTGAGGTACGTTCAGCCTCTGTTTTAGGGCGACCAAACGAGGGGTGCCTCTCTTTTGGAACTCCGCGCCACGGCGCTCCAGATCGAATCCCTGTGTTATAGCAGTGTTCTTTCCCGAAATGCTCTGCAAGCCATTGATCTTCCGCCGCCTGAAGGTCGCAGGTTTCGGACAATAGCTCCAAAACTTCAAATTTAAAACAGTCTTCCCCGTATTTATTCCAAGCCGCTTGCAAATGCTGGCAGTGGTGTTTGCCAGCGCGCAACTTATTCCGGTGCGTACGAAAGCGCTCCCGGGGGTTGGTGGTGCTTCCAACATAGAACTTATGATTCACGACGTTTCGGATGCGGTAAATCACTTTCATCGTTAGCTCCGTTATAAGTTTAGCTACGACCGTAATGTACACGCCGTGTGGTGGTGTGTCAATGCAAAAGAAAAGGCCCACCGAAGTGGGCCTAATCTCAGAGCTAAGTACTTGATTTATTAGATCAAGCGCCCGGGCTGCCGTAAACGCCCAGAGGATCAGACCATCCAAAGCTGTAACGTTCGCGGCTCTTGTAACGGACATTGCCCGTATCAAAATCCCCGTCCATAGAATTCTGGAGCGGAGTACGAACGAAGTGCTTCAGGCCGTTCGGCACGTCAGTGCAGAGGAACCACGCATTGGTGTCGGTCAGGAAGTGGTTAACGCGGAAACCTTCCGGGATCGAACCCATGGTTTTGATCGCATTCACGTCGTTGTTGTTCGTGCCGACGCGGAGCTCAGTTTCGAGCAGGCGGGTAGCAACGAACATCAGGTTCGGCGGTACGATCAGTTTGCGGGGCTTGGCGGCAATCAGCAGACCACGCTCGTCCGTCCAGCCAGCGATCTGAATAACGGCGGCTTCAAGCGAAGTCTCGTTCAGGTCGGCAGCGGTGGCCGGTTCGTTGCTGTTGGTGCCACCAGAAACCAGCGGGTGATCCGTAGCGAACAGCTCTTTACCGTCACCGCCCTTGTAGCTGGACGAGAAACCGTTGTTGAGCACGGACGCTGCTTTAACCTGCTTGGTGTATGCCATGGCGCGGGCCAGAGCTTTGGTATACCGGGACGACAGGGAGTCGTACAGGTTGTCCTCGATCGCCTCTTCAGTGACCGAGAAGCCCAAAGCAATGGTTTCGTGGTTGTAACGGGCAGTCCAAGCTTCCTGCGCATTGTCATACGCAATCGCGTTGCCCTCGTTTTTCACAGGGGCGGCGCTGAAGCCAGACAGCTTCGTTTCTTCCTCGAACGAACGCTCGGAGGTTTCGGTCTCGAAAATCTCCTTGTGCTCTTCGCCATAACGGTTGTACTCCATGCCGAACAATGCGTTCAGGCCGGGGAGCAGTTCTTTCAGTAGTTGTGCACGTGAAATAGCCATGTTTCAGTCTCCTTACGCGCCAACGGCGTTTTGATACTGGTGCATACCGAAGTTCCACTTCACAATCACTTCAGTATACGAACCCAGCGAATTAGCCGTATCCGGCACGACATCGACGATACGAACCGGCAGAGCACCGTTCGTGGCGGTAGTGGCCGAAATTGCAACAGCCGAATCGCCAGTGATCGTCGAACCAGTATTGTCCACCAGAGCCGCGTTCAGGCCAACAGCAGCTTGCGTCACACCGCTGATAACGGTAGTGCCGGAAACCACAGCGACTTTGAACAGCGCATCGTAGTCATCGACCACGTAGGCTTTGATGTCAGCAGCCACGGTGCCAGCAGGGAAATACTGCTTGAACACTTTTTGGTTGCTGTTGGGGTCGGTGTAGGTGCAGCCCATGAAAACACCAACGGGCGTCATTGCCGAATCAGCCGGATCACGGGTGATGTAGCCACCAGACAGTTTCACAGCGTCCCCGAAGAAAATCGAGGTGCCTTCACCGCTGGCGATTGCCATCAGACGGGTAGACCCAGCATAAACCTGACCACCGATCAGGTTAACCGGCTTCAGCCCGTAGGGGGCCGAGATAGTCGGATATGCCATTGTTTATACTCCTAAAAAGTTTATTTGGAACCCTTACCAAATCGCACTTCAGACCGGCGCTCGTTGAACAGCGGCATCCGTGCATCGTTTTGTTTCATAAAGCTATTGTCCACAGCCTCGATTTGGGACTGAGCTTGTTGCGCATAAAAATCATTGCGCTGCTCAATAACCTCGTTCGGGGCCTTACACAACAGCAGTCCGCCAACCTCGATGTTGTCTTTGAAACGACTGTCAGGATCGGCGTAAATCATCATCTCCGGGTGGTCTTCGGCTTTCACCGGCACCCAGTGTTCACGAAATTTTGCGGAAATATTGGTGGGGTCTGCTTTACCCATCAAGCTAGTCCGAATCCAGCGAAACCCATATCCGTCCTGCGGGGCAGGAGTAGGAAGAAGGTTCGGTTGTTTCCACGACGCTTTGCGTTGCGTGGTTTCGCGCGTAGCGCTTTCTCTAGTAAGGCGGTTATCACCCATTTGAAGTCTCCAATGCAGCAAGTTGTTTAGCGTAATCGTTTAACGGCACTCCCAAGCGCTTGGCAATTGCGACTTGAGTCTTAGTCAAAGAAACTTTCTTTGCTCCGGTAGACCGATTAGCCGGCGCTACAACCGTAGCAGCTTTTTTCACCTCTGCGGGTTCGTTAGACTCCTTTGTTCCCTCAAAAAAATCGGGAAACACCTTACGCATGCGAGCGTCTATGCGCTCGAAGTATTCATCATTACGCGGGTCAATACCCGATTGGACCAACTTCTTATGCACTGCCAGCGCGACGGCGGTCATCTCGTCATCAGGCCCGAACCATTGATTACGCTGTTGCCATCGCAGCGTTTTTTCGTCAAGTTGCGGCCTTACTGGCTGTGTAGGTTCTGTTTCTACTACACCTTGTGAGTCTTGTAAAGGGGTTGGTTTAAAAGATTGCGCTTCCCGCAGCTTAATTTGGGCGGCCAGCAGCTCTTCTTGCGCTGCCAACAGAGCATCCGCGTCAAATGCTTCGTGCGCTTCCTTGTACTTTTTCTTGGCAATTTCAATTTCGGATTTGGCAGCGGATTCAAGGGTGCCCGCATACACCCGTTCTCCATTAGCTGCATAGGCTTTAAGACGCTTGTTTTCCTCAACAAGTTGCTGAGAAAGACGTTCCAGCTCTTCCCGTTCACGCGTAGCGGCTTCTTTAGCCCGCCGTTCATCATGACGAGCGCGTGTTAAGTCTTTGATTCTTTTCTGAACGGACGAGTTATACTGTGCTAGTTCTTCGTCCGTTACCTCCTCCGGTTCTTTTTCCATCGGCCGCCGATTTCGATCCTCTGGCGGGGTGTCATCGACAATTTCCAGCTCAACGTCACCTTCAACTACTGCTTCAAATTCTTGCTCATTTTGTTGCTCTGCAGCATTTTCCTTATTTTCCTGTTCGTCAGGAAATTTATATGCCGGTTGGGCCATGTGCTACTCCTTATTTGCGACGGATTCCACGGGGGTCTTCGACCACCGCTTCCACCGTATCGTCGTTGATGATGCGGAACTCTTTGCCGTGGATATCCAGACGGGTGCCGCTGTTGGAGCGGACAATCACAAAGTCACCTTTTTTGCACCACGGTCCCGTAGGGAACTTCACCGGGTCTTTGTACGCGTCCGGACCAAGTTTACAGACCCACAGCACCGTGGTCAGAATCTCCTCGTGCTGACGGGTGATATCTGCCTTGATGATGCCGCTGTCGTACTTATTCTCGAACTCCGGAATAGCACACAGGATTCGGTACCCCTGCGGGTCAGGCAACTGCTTAGCCTTACGTTCTGTTTCTGCACTATCTGCGGCCCACTTCTGTTCCAGCGCGGTTGGGGGCGCTGTCTCAGTCGCTGTCATCATCATTCTCCAATTTTGCAAGAAGGTCTTTTAAGTGGCGCTCTGCGATAGCAAGACCTTCAATCACACCGCAGAGACGTTTGTAATCTTCAAAATTTCTGCAACTACCCGTGGCCACATCATCAGCGTAGTTGTTCATATCTTCGCGCAGCTTGCGATTTAGCGCTTCTGCGAATTGCTTCATCACTTGCTTACCTTCCTTTCAGATTGTGCGGCTTTAGCCGCAGCGTCCGTAACCACGCGCAGCGAATCTATCCGCTGTCGCCCCGCAATTTCCTGTTCCCGCAGCTGCAATTCATCTGCTTTAGCGGCCGAATCTACTGCAAGTTTCTTGTCTCTATATGCAGCGTCTTGTTGCTGCTTCTGTGCTTTAAGGTCCAACTCTTGTTTCTGAAGCTGCAGCAGGGGGTCTTGCATATTCTGCTGGGCCTGCTGTTGTGCAACCATTGCTTTACTTTGCGCAAGAACTTGCGGGGCAGCCTGTGCAAGCAACTTGGATAATTGAAATTCAATTTCTTCCGGCATACCTTCATCAGCATCCGCATGCGGAATAGCCACACCCAGCGCTTCGCTGATTTTGTTTTTGTATGCAAACCCAACGTGTTCGGCAACATGCGCTTCCAACCCGGCAACAAGAGCATTAACGCGCGGATTTTGCCCTACGATCTGCTGGATAAGCGGGTCTTGTTTCATCATCATGTGGACCGCAATATGTGCTTCGTGGTCCTGATATGCAAACGCTTTCACGGGTTTACCGTTCAGGATGTTCTGATTTTCCGTCACCGGGTCCATCGGTTTAAGATCATCTTCCGTCGGCACCAGTTTATCCACATTTTTAATACCCAAAACATTCAACATCTGCCTGTGCAGTTCCGGCAAGTTGTAAATCTGCGGAGCGCTCTGGGATAGTTGAATAACGGCTTGGTACTGCACAATTCGCTGCGTCATCGTCGCCGCGTTGGGGTCGGAGACGGGAATAATCTCCACATGACGATAGTCTTCGTACTTGGCCTTGCGCCCTTGCGGCGCGTCCACGTCATACGGATACTCTTTGTTAGCAGGAGAATCTTCGCGGACAATCTCAGCAATCAACTGCAGTTCTTGCTTGAACGAGTAGTGGACCCGTGCCTGCACAGCCGTCAGGGGCTTGAGCGTCCGCTCCAGCAGTGCGAGCGTTGTGCCAACCGGGGTCTGAGCGGACATGTCCGCAACTTTTAAATCACTGGAAGCAGCTAGCCGTCGGCCTTCATCGATGATCTTGTCCAGCAGCCCAGCCAGCACCTGCGACGGTTCTTTGTAAGGCAACGGAAGAATGTTGTCCCGTATGGCTCCGCTACCCACATCAACGTCCCTAAACTCGCCCGGAGCGATCGGCGTGTCATCCCCTTTGATGCGCAGACCCCTCGACTTCAGCCCTCCGGGCAGATTAGACAGCGTACCTGCATCAACTAACTGGCGGAGAATGGACGTACCCGCCTTGGCGTAACCACCAATCAGGTGAAAGAGACCGAACCCGTAAGGCCCAAACCCGGGCACATACGTATACTGCACGTAGTGCAAACGCTTCCTGCGGTTGTTGTCGTTTTCGCGCCAGTTGCGACGCAGCGACAACGGGATATTGGACCCCACAACGTAAGTCAGGATGTACGGTAGCGCAACACCGGTTGGGTTACCCTCTTTATCGGTATCTTCGTATCCGGGCAAATCAAGGTCTACGCATACTTCGTCAATCACGTATCGGTCGTCGTTAATAGCGGACACGCCAGCTTCTGTGTCCTTGGTCTTGCGAATATCGTCCACCATCCTTGACGGCTCGCCCAGATCGCTATCAACCCAAAACCCGTCGGCCTGCAGCATGGCCACTTCGTTCTTGGTCTTGCGCATGCGGTGGGTGATGCGCGGCGCGGTCTGAAGATCAGAAGAGCCGTAAGGCAAAATGATGTCTTCCGCCGCCACATAAACAGAAGTCTGGCGGTCCAACATCGGGTCTTTGTAGACCTTCTTGAATGCAGCGCCAGATGCTGGCAGCCCCCACAGCATCTTTTCATGCTCGGGGCGAAACTCCGTCATGTTTTCAGTTAGCTGCCAGTTAAGGTCATCAGCAACCCGCGTCGCAGCTTCTTCCTTGTCGCGCGTAACTTTGCCAACAATCTTGGTTTTGACTGGTCCGGGCGCAGGGAACGTTTCCATTATTGTATCTGCTTGAAAACGAATTACCGCTTCAGTAATCATGGGGTGGAATACACCGCACGCACCCGACCATGGCTCGCTTCGCTCTTCGTATTTAAGACCTAACAACTGGATGCCTTCCTTCAGCATTTTTTCCCAGTCCGAGCGGCTATTCAAATCGTTGCGTACATCCCCGGCAACTTGCGAAACAATGGACTCCATCTCCCCTGCGTCGATATACTCAACAAGGTTGGCTCCAAAATCTTCCGAAGTTTCTTTTCCCGGTGTAAGTTCAATTTCAACACCATCTATGCCGATGGATACCGACTCCGGGTCAACGATTTCAATTTCAACTTCCGGCTCCGCGATAGCGGCTTCTTCAACGCCAACGGGGGCTTCGTACAGTGCTTTGTCTATTGCCATGATTTATCCTTAAAAAATGTCTTACAAAACGCCGCCGTCCCATTTCAAGTCTCTGCAGACCTGATTAGCCATCTCAATGAAATTCTCATCGTGGTGGTCGTGATCACACTTGGCGTTGTGCTCTAGTGCTATGTGTATCATTTCGTGCGCAACAATCTTTAGCATGTCCGACAAAGCCTCTGTGTCTACATTCACAGTCATTACGTGTTCGGGCCACTCGTATAATGCGTGATACTTCTTCAGCTTTGCTGCTCTAAAAGTCACCCTACTGGCGGTCGGCAGCTTTACGTCCTTGAACGTCGTCACCTTGAGCAGCTGGTATGCAGCCCGCAAAGCCTTTTCGTTTACAAGAGACTTAGCCATTCCGTAAACTCCTAGTAGTATCCAGCCTGTCTACGCCGCTTGAAGAACTGCGGCTCATCTTTTTCATCAAGATCGGTACGAATAAACCCACCTTGCCGGAAGCGCAGCAGAGCCTGTGTCGTCGTGTCAACATAGTCGTCATGCTCCCCCACCGGGAAGGCTGCCAACTCTTCAATTACATCCCGAGCCCATCGCGTGTCTGGTGCCCAAACCAGCCCACTACTAAACATGTCGCTTACTGCATTTACCCGGACGGTTTTATCATTACCCCGGCTGGGAGAAAACTCCTGCACAGGTATACCCATCGAGCGCAGTTCTTGAATCAACGGGCCGCCCGCCGCTTTCTTTTCAACAATGAACGCGTCTGGGTTCCACGATTTCCAATGGTCAAAGGCAACCTGCTTCAATTCCGGAAACTCCATCCGATCTTTGAAAGCATCAAGCAAAACCAAGCTTGGGCGATTGTTTTCCTCTTCGTTGTACCAAACCCCCCACGTTGTGCAGGCGGAATAGTCTGACGAAGTTTTGGTATCGTGCGCCGTATCCCATGACTGTATCACGTATTCACACGGCGGCGGGTCTTCTTCCGGCCACACGCGCCACATCTCTCGCTTGATAAGCGCCGCCACATCTGCCGTCGGCTGCTGCATGTACTGCGCGTTCCAGAAGCGCGGATCGATAGTTGCTTTGGTTTTCTCCAACTCCTCGATCGGCCACTTCTCGGGCCATAGCGCTTTTCCGGAGGGCAAAATAGCCGGAAACTCAACCACTTCCCACTGATCGGCGTCGGGATTTTTGGTCTGGTAGTTCACCAGCTTGGACGTAAGATCAATCTCACCCCACCGGGTCATCACAACGATGATGGCCCCGCCCCACATCAAACGCTGGCGCGGGCCGGTTTGATACCAATTCCAAGCCTGCTCAAACGGCAGCTTGCTGCCGCTCTTCAAGTCCTGTTCCGAGTGCGGATCGTCGATTACAAGCAGATTAGCACCCCGCCCAGCCAGCGCACCGCCCACACCAACCGCGTAATATTTACCGCCTGCCTGCGTCGCCCAGCTACCTGCGCCCTTTTTGTCGTCCGCCAATTTGGTTTTTGTAAATATTGACGCGTACTCAGGAGAAGCAATCAAGTTTCTTACCCGGCCGCCAAAATCTTCGGACAGCGACGCGGTGTGCGTGGCCATAATTATCTGATGATCCGGGTGCAACCCCAGATACCAAGCCGGCAAAAGAAACGATGTCAGCTCGGACTTGCCGTGGCGCGGGGCGATGTTGATTATTACCCGCTTTTTCTTGCCAAGTGCTACCTCTTTGAAAATACGAGCCATGTGGCGGTGGTGCGCGCCGACGCTGTAGTTAGGATAGACCTTCTTGGCAAACTCCAACAGATCGTTTTGGGACGCTTTCACCTCCAGACGCTTGATTCGCTCGTCCAGAAGGCTTAACAGCGCTTCCCCCTCTTCACGACTCTGCGGGGCTGTCATCGGTTTGGGGCACTGTTTCTGTTAGAGGGGGTTCGTTGTCAAGCGTTTCGCCATCAACAACCTTCATCAAGTGCATGTATTTACCCATGCGCTTGTCAATTTCAGCCTGCAACTCCGAGTCAGACAGCTCTGTTTTCTTCAGCTCGACGCGTTCGGTAAAGAGCGCTACCTCTGTGACCTTACCAAGCAACTCAACGGCTTTGAGTCTTATTTTTGCATCGGGGTGCTTCGATTCTTCAAGCAGTTGTGCAATGCAATAGCCTCTAAGCTCCTTGGCCTGCTCAACAAAAGCCCAATCATAGGCGGTCAGCATGCCTACCAAGTGCTTCACAGCCCCCGGCACTGCGACGTTTGTCAAGGCTTTCTTCTGATCTTCGACGTCAAGTGGCGTGGTGAGCGCGGCGAATGCTTGCTGCGCGCTTTTCTTTTCGGCTTCGTCAAGAGCTTCGTCATCATCGATGCCAAGTTCTTGTAACCATTCGGCTGTTTTCACTTTGCCGTCGATGATTTCATGGGGCGCAATTTTACTATCAGGCGTGAAAGCGCCAGCGGCGGCCAAAATTTCCGGCACGAAATCAGCGTCGCTTGCCGTTACAAGGTGGTCAAACATTTTACTCCGCGCTATATAGCGAATGGGGTTTACGATACCCGCAAGTGGTAGTATACTGCAAGCTCCTTCGTTGTAGTGCCGTTTACTTAGGCACCTTTAATCCCCGGAACCTCCTCTCCGGGGATTTTTTTGACATGCTTTGTCAAAAATTTTACAAAAAATTTTTTGTGTCTAATATTTTACATCTAGGGGTAGTATTTATAAATATTGGAGACAAACAGTGTTATCGCGTCGCTGCCAAGCTGCCCGGCCAAAACGCCTCCCCGCCCCCCAGTGGGGTCTGCCGCAGGGCTGAAAGGGGTTCCTAGCCCCTGAGCCACAAGGTCTCCAAAACGTGCTGTGGTATAATGGAGTCATCTGATCGGTGCCCGATTGGATGCGCTGCCCTGCCGCGTCGCAGGGCATTGTTGTTTGTGGGACTTCGTGTCCCACTTTCTTTTTAGGAGAATCATCTTGAACGTCAAACTGATCCGTATCGCCACCCAGTTCAAACACAGCGTCACCGAGCAGGGCAACGCCGCAGCCGCGCTACGCAAGGCGTGCCGCAGCAGGAAGGCAGCAAAGGATGCGATGTTGCCCGCGTTCGCCAAGGTATACGGCGCACGCACGACCACGACTAAGGCCGGCGCGGTGCGCTGGGCTAAGGGTTGCAAGGCAGCCGTGGCTGCCAAGCGAGCACTCAACCGCCTGCTCTCTCTGGCGTATCAGGGTAAGAGCAACACCAAGCGAGCCAAGCAGGATGCGGTTGCCCTGCTGCTTAAACGGTTCGAGAAGCTCAGTGTGGCTCAGCAGCGCCGCTTCCTGAAGTCCGCGCGTTGATTTGACGCGTTGTTTCTGAGAGACAGGGCGCGCGAGGGTGTCGGCGCTGTTCCAACCCCTTGCGCGTTCAACCGTAAACGGGACACTTTGTCCCACTTTGTTTAGGAGAAATACCATGGGCAGTATCAAAGCGTTTGCCCTCGACACCATCGAGGCGTGTATCAAGCAAGGGCGTGGCCGCACCACGTCCGCGCGGCTAAGCGTCCGCTTCACCACGCTTGGCTTCCCAACTACACCCGACCAAGCCGCCACGCTGGCGCGCAACTTCGGGTTCAAGGTAACCGCGCGCCGCTTCACCTCCGGCGCAGCCAAGCAAAAGTGGGACGTGATGTCCCACTTCATCTCTCAATAACGTGTTGCACAGAACATGTCAAATTTTTGACATGCCGGACATTTGTCCAGTGCGTCCAATTTCAAACCCCCGATATTGGCGCAAATTACTGAGACAAATCAAGGACGTTCTGTCCACCTGTCCAGATGTCCACATATATATACTCTTTTAGCTTTCTAAATATATATATACGTTTTAAGTGGACGTTTTCCGTCGAAAGCAAGTCGGAAAGCTTAAAGGTCAAAAATAGGTGGACATCTGGACACGCTCGACCTAACATGTTGATAACGCAGAAACATTTACGCCAATATCGGGGGTTTCATTTTGGACGTAGGTGGACACTGATGACACGACCACGCAACATGTTGATTCGTAAACGAAAGGAGACGGTAAACATGCCTAAAATAATTTGGATGTGCCCTGTTTGTTGTAAAAACTTGGACAGAAAAGCCTTCCTGCGCCCCTTCAAACAGCGTTTAATCGTCGAACGCGCATGCTTTTCCTGCCGCACCGCCACGCTTCTGCGCGACAACTCCGGCCGTGCTATTCAACGTGCGTTGTGGCGTGGCGACATCACCGAACTGGATGCGCGAGCACTCCAGACCAAGCTCAACCTGCTGCGCAAAGAGCGGGCAACCCGACGGCGCAACAACGTCGTGTCCAAACTGCGCAAGCGCCAAGCTGAAATGAAACGCTACGGCGCTGGGTTGGAGAAGGAACAGGAGCGGCGCGCCAAGATCAGCGCAGCGCTGACCGGCCGCAAGCGCGGCAGCTACATGAAAGTCACAACCAGAATTTGAAGTGGGGCATGGTTTATAAAAGCAGGACGCCCTGTCCCACTTTGGATGCAGCACCCGCAGCACAGCAACACCTTTCACTAACTTACTTTGGAGAATCATCATGCGTATCAAGCATACCTACCAGCACGACCTTAGCACCCGCAACACCCCTTCCACCCACTCCGCCCTTCAACCCATCCTTCAACCCATCCTCACGCTCACGATGCGCCGCCCGATCGCATACTGCGCCGGCAGGATGATCAACCCACCCGATCGCTTCATCAAAATCCTGCGCAAGAGCGAGGCCATACCCGCTTGGAAGGAACCCCACCTGCGCAGCTCCCACA
>Ga0255193_1000137_pt1 | contig 11517 bp, 15 predicted proteins | sample Miss_Yuk_RepA_8h_FD_189937 | JGI IMG/M metagenome (GOLD analysis project Ga0255193, IMG submission 189937) | Freshwater microbial communities from Mississippi River, Louisiana, United States - Miss_Yuk_RepA_8h | ecosystem: Environmental > Aquatic > Freshwater > River | place: USA: Louisiana...
GACTCTTCTTTAAATTAGTGATTAGTGGCCATTTCCCGTACGGAGATGGTCACTTTTCTTTTACAACTCTCTGCAAAGCTAACAAAATTAATGAGTTTATGTAGGCAATTTGTGGCATGTGGGTTATAACTTAGGTAAAAGATATTGAAATGCTATTCTTTATTTATGTCGTCAGAATTTGCAGGCAAATTGGGCAACCTTGGAATCAATGAGCAAATCAATATGGGGCTTCGCTTAGGCGCTCGATATTACTTAAGCTTTCTTTTGATTAGTTTGATTGTAGATATACCGTTGGCGTTAGCTGGAGTCATGGGTGATAAATCAAGTTCGTCAATTCTCTCTTTTTTTCTGGGTATTCCGCTAATTGCACTCATAAATCCAATTTCTAAAGTCGCCATTATTATTGCAATTATCGATATTACCAATGGTGTTAAACCTACATTTCGTCGAGCATACTCTGTTGTGTTTTCACGATTCGGGGCGGTAATTGCTGCCTCTGCACTTTGGCTGATTTCGGTAGCAGTAGGGGTGCTAGTTCTTGTTATCCCTGGTTTATTTCTACTCATTGCAGGGCAATGCATTATGGGTGTCGTAGTAACTGAAAATTTGAAAGGCGTTGCAGCATTTAGGCGAAGCTGGGAATTAGTTAAGCCAAAATTCTGGTCTGTATTAACAATCTTTCTCTTTGTAGAAATCACACCAGGGCTATTAAGTGCTCCAATCAGTCTCCTATTGAGCAATTTCTTGGGTGGCGGGAACGGTGTTTGGATTACAGCCATAATTGAGCGGGCTTGGTCTTCACCATTCGTCTATGCCATATTGGCTGTCATGTTTCTTGATTTGCAAGCGAAGAATAAGGGATCCGGCTTATAGGGCGACTCTTCTTTTTAGGTTAGGCTTTTTGAATGACCAAGCCACTTTTGATTCTAATTTCAGGGCCATATATGTCCGGGACAAATGGTGATGAAGCGGCAATCGCTCGGAATCTGAATGCGATGGAAGATTACGCACTACCCATCTATAAAAAAGGACACATTGCAGTTGTAGGTGAATGGCTGGCTTGGCCGGTAATTCGTCAAGCTGGCGGAGAAACCCATTCATCAGAACAATTCTCTGAATATCAATATCCAGTAGCCCACCGACTCTTAGAGAAATGCGATGCAGTTCTGCGTATCCCTGGTGAATCTAAAGGTGCAGATTTAGAAATGGGCATGGCGCGAGATATGGGAAAAATTATTTTCAACAGTCTGGAAGAGATCCCAGATATAAATTCCGGCTTATAGGGCGACTCTTCTTCTAACTTGGTAAATAGGGGCTTTTCGCAGTTGTTTTTCGAGCCATGACAGGAAAAGTGATTCGCTCCTGAGCAAAAACACCTGCCAGCACCCTAGATTAATTCAAATGTAAGTGATGAAAATTGACGCATGAAAACAATATTGAATATATTCAGACTGGGTGAACGCAAACGCCTAATCTCCGATCTACTCCTTGTTGCCGGACTAACGGCATCATTTCTCACGCATGAAAGTGGAATTCTGGTTCACTCCGTCGTCTCTCTCATTTTTGCCGCGCTGTTAATACAGCATCTCAAGCGCAACTGGAGGGCCTACCGACGCCCGCATCTACGCTCAAAGGCCGTGGTGAACCAAGCGACAGCTCTCTCAATGGCACTGGCTACAGCGACGGGGCTTGTGTTCTGGTGGGCTGGTGACAAATACTCACTTGGACATGGGCCGATATCTGTAGCTGCAACTATTTCGATTCTCCCGCATGTATGGATTCACAGGAAGTCACTCATCCGACTAATCCGACGAGAATCGCTAGGCCGATAAGCATCTTCCATCTGTCTAAAAACACCTGCTAGCACCCTACCCAAATACGACTTTAAGTGATGAAAATTAGATCATGAAAACTACTACTAATGCATTGCTTCGCTGGATTCGTAGCTTTGCTTACCAACTCACTTCATTTTTCGTTCTCGTAGTTTTGTTTGCAGGAACTCTTTTCGGACTCTCAAGTGGTGCAATCTTGCCCTTGTCAGTTCTTATATTTTTGGGGCTACTTACCATCATGGAAAAAGTGGCCACTTTTGAGATTAAACGGGCAAATAAGATCTTGCGGACTGATTTTCAGATAGTTCCAAATTGGTTCTCTTCTCCTTTTTTCTCATGGGATGGCCTAAAAGAGAGAGTGACCTCACTTCGAAGCTGGATGGCTATCGCTTACATCTTTGTTGCCTTTTTTTGGTCGGTCTTAGGATTTGTAATCACATTAATCGGAATTTCAGGATTTCTGTCTTTGCTTATCAGTGTGGGCCTAGTTGCATTTATAAATTTCAATAAGTCATTTGAAATAGTAGACGGCACAGATATCGTGAATGGGAGTATTCAATTCAAATCAAGCATCCTTGAGTTCAACTTTGACAATCAGGGAGATTCTGCAAGGTTGGCATGGAGTTTACAGGCTTGGCCGGCAATCCTGGTTTCGATAATAGTAATAATTTTGAGTATTTGGTTAGTACCAAAGATTGCCCGCGCAAGTGCTAAATTGGTTGAAAGACTATTATCTGGAACAGCGCTGCCTACCATCGAAGCTGAATTTAAAAAGCGTTTCTCGAAAAGCAGAATAAGTGAAAGACAAGTGCGCGAAGCAATGCAATCACAGGCGCTGAGCAAAGATATAGAAGAATTGAGTAATCGTGAACGGGAGATTCTGGCTCTTATGGCACAGGGTAAGACCAATGCTGGAATCGCTAAGACTCTTTACATAACTGAGGGTTCCGTAGAGAAGCACATTTCCAACATTTTGAATAAGTTGGGGATTGACGGCGGGGATGACACTCACCGAAGAGTTGCAGCTGTCCTGAAGTACCTTGGCCTAGCTCCCTCAGACTGACCTACGCCTGCGATCAAATCGTGGACTTCAAGACACCGAACTTCAAATGTTGCATTAATACTACATAGCATATATGCTATGTCTATGAGTCGCAACCCTGAAGAGCCGGTCTATAACCGCATCGAAGAAGCACGCGTTGCCTTAGGGCTATCCAGGCAGGATCTTGCTGACAAGGTCGGTGTTCATTACCAAACTATTGGTTACCTAGAACGTGAGGAATACAGCCCTTCCCTCGTTCTGGCCTTACGCATTGCCAAGTCACTGAATCAAGTGGTATCAGAGCTCTTTTCACTCACCCCATTCAAGAAAGGAAAGTAAGGATGTTAAAGAAAAACAAGATTTATTGGTTAGAGGGCGTGACTGAAAAAGGAGTTAAATCTCTGCTCAATGACGAGAATTCCAGGTTTTCATGGTTGCGTCGACAACGCAATCGACGGGTACTTGTCCTCTTTATGGCTATGGGAATCATCGTTACCGCCCTGGGCTCCTATTACACCGGCCTAAAACAAGAACTTCGTCTTGATGGAAGTGCAGAGATAGTCTGGCTGACGGTTGCAGTTTTGTTCATTCTATTTGCTGTTCTTGTTGGATACAGCCTCCTACGCATTGCAGTTCGTGGGCTTGCAGATGCTCCTACAGAACTTCTAGATGAAAGGCAAGTGAGGGTTAGGGATACCTCATATAGGTACGCGTATCAGATCTCTGGCTACCTATTGATAACTTTGTTGCTGCTTTACTTTTTCGGACCAGAAATGAGCCTTTTTAGCGATACAGCTAATGATGGAAGTTATCTTCTTATTGCAACGCTATTTGCTTATGCCTCTTTGCCATCGATGGTTATAGCTTGGCGTGAGCGAGATATTTAAAAAATGCAACGCGAAACTACCCCAGATGTTTTAAGAGGCTTTGCTCTACTTGGCATCCTAGTGGTCAATATTCAGTTCATGGCGCTCAGTAGTGATCAGGGGGCCAGAGGTGAATGGACTCATGGGCTGGTAAATGGTGGTGCAACTTGGATTATTGCTGCAATCTTTGCCGGAAAGTTTTACCTACTCTTCTCTTTTTTATTCGGCTACAGCTCTAGCTACATCATCAAGAATGATAAAGCCAATAGAGGGCGTTGGATTAAGCGATGCTTTGCGCTGATGGCTTTTGGTGCAATTCACTTCACCTTCTTATGGCACGGTGACATCATCTTTGTATATGGGCTTTTCGGACTTCTCCTTTTGGCTTTCATGTTTAGAACCGACCGTGTAATCAAAATCTGGACAAGAGTGATCTATTCGCTATCTGCAATATTGATTACTCTCGCTGCGGTAAGTTTATTGATTGGGGAGCGTTACTTTCCCGAGCAGATGAATAACGATTATGTAGCACCAAGACTTGACGAAGTTTTACGCAATGGAACATTTTTAGAAGCAATTTCACCACGCGTTGAACTCTGGATATTTGGACTGATAACTGGGATTTTTCTCCAAGGAGGATTGGCATTTGCAGCATTCTTACTTGGTATGAGATTAGCTAGAAGCAATTTCCTCTCTGCCAACCACGATAAAGTTCGCAACACACGCATGATCAAGTTTGGACTGTTTATCGGACTTCCAATACAGGTATTTGCGGCCTCTTTATTGGTTCGAAATGAGCAATCTGCGGAACCTTCGGAAGCGGTTTATCTTTCAACTTTATTTCTTGGTTTCCTGACCGCACCTTTGCTTTCTATGGCTTATGTTGGAATTATTCGCAAACTTGTAATCGCTAAGCCTCAAGCTGTCTCCTGGATGGCGCCTGCTGGCAAGATGTCGCTTACAAATTACATTTCCCAGTCCGTCCTGACCTCGGTCATTTTTGGAGCCTGGGGACTTGGGCTTTTTCAAGAGCTACAAATCTGGGCTGTTTTGCTCCTGGCCATATCAATCTGGCTTACCCTCACATATTTTTCAGCACTATGGTTGAAGCGATTTAATCAAGGTCCTCTTGAGAAGTTGATGGGCATAGTCACTTCAAAAAGTAGCAGCGGATCTTCCTAAGTATGTAAACCCATTTTGAAGTTATCTACTTTTTGGGGGCAAATCTGAGGGCAAAGTAGAAATTTACGCTGGAGCTTACGCATAACTAAGTAGTCTCCGGCTTATAGGGCGACTCTTCTTTATTCTTTGTTGTTTAATTGAGCTATGGACCTGAAAAATTTCGCAAACTCTTATGCAAATGCGACCGCTGAGTTCTTGAAAGTCGCTCAAGAATTAAGCGAAGCTGAACTTGACTCTTCATCATCTGGGGGATGGACGGCTCGACAAATAATTCATCATGTTGCAGACAGTGAAGCCCAGTCTTACGCGCGTCTTCGACGATTGATTGCTGAGCCTGGAACGCAAATTCAAGGGTATGACGAAGCCGGATGGGGCGAAAATGAAACTTTAGGGTATAAAGAATTACCTGTAGCTCCATCTTTAGAAGTTTTTAAAGCGGTGCGACAATCGTCGTTGGAAGTCGTAAAAAGACTTGAACTGAGCCAGTTGGATAACGCAGGAATTCACACCGAATCTGGAAAATACACAGTGAAAACTTGGCTTGAAACCTATATAAGTCATCCTTTGGAGCATGCCGCACAAATTAAATCCGGCTTATAGGGCGACTCTTCTTAAGGGCTTAATCATCTGCATAATTTCTTCTGCTACCAAGAGTTTTGAGTGAATAAGGAATTAACTCCTTGGCACATATTGCAATCATAATTCCTGCAACTCCGCTGAGAAGTAGCCCGATAGAGCGATCAGAGAGCAAGAGAGAGCCGCTGAAATAAACAGCAAATGCTCCCAGGGCCTCAGCTAAGGTGGCGGCAATGGTTAGAAATAGAGCTATCTTGCGGTTATAGCCAGCAAGGAGCGCTGTTGCACTTATTGCTATTCCTTCAGGAATGTTATGTAGCGCTAACACAACTGATGTTGTAAGCCCAGTTTGAATATCAACCAAGCTTGCTCCAATAGGGGCCGCCCCTTCTGGAAGATTGTGAAGCGATAAGGCAATAGTGATAAGAAGTGCAGGGTTTTTTACCGAAGCTCCTGCTTTATCAAACTTAACACTGGATAAGGCAATAACTAAAGCAAAACCAAGGCAGGTGGTGAGTAATACCTGAATAAAACTAAGACCGCTATCAAGAGCTGATGGAATTAATGAGAGAGCACTTACTGTCAACATCGCTCCAGCAACTAGTAATAGCGTGATAGCGATGAAGCGCTCTGATGGATTTTTTTTCAAGGCTATCAATATCCAGCCCAAAAGCGTTGCAGCAGCAGATAGCAGAGCCAGTATTAGCCCAAGTTCTAGAGTTGAGATATCACCACTCCTTCACTACTTACAAATCTTTCCTGCTTTTAAGCCTACTGCCTCGCGCAATTAGCTCAATGTTGCGATAATGCCAGTATGAAACGAGTTTCACCACCTAAGGCTCTTCGTCGCAAGAGTAGTCGTGAATCTCGCCTGATTGAGGTAATAAATGAGCTAGATCAATTCTTAAGCGCCCAACAGATTCATAAAATCTTAAATGAGCAGGGAAGTTCCATCGGCCTTGCCACTATCTATCGCCGTCTTGAGAGATTGAGCCAGGAGGGAAAAGTTGATGCCTTAATTAGTCCTAGCGGCGAGCGCCTCTATAGAAGGTGTGGGCAAGATAGCGGCCATCATCACCATTTAATCTGCCGGATTTGTGGGGCTACTCAGGAGTTTGATTTAGAGGCGGTAGAAGTTGTTACTAGCAAGATTGCAAAGAAGCATGGTTATCAAGATGTTAGCCATAACCTAGAGGTATTTGGAGTCTGCGCCAGCTGTCAAAGCTCAGTGACTAAATCAATTTCAAAGCCAAAGCTTCGATAAAGTTTTAAAGCTCGCTCATTTGATTCATCGGTATAGACCCAAGCTTGGCTATATCCATCTGAGATCATCTGCTTAAGAGCGAGAGTTAGTATTTTCTTTCCTAACCCTTCTCCTTGCAAACTAGGAATAATGCCTATTACAAAGATCTCGCAGACTCTATCTCCAATTAATTGATGTTCTTTAAGCCAGAAAAATCCTAAATCTCTTCCATCTTTTTTCATGAATATAAGACGATCGGGGCGGAACCAGACTTCTCCCATTTTGGCAAGAAGTTTAGAGAGATCCCAATCGCTCTGATCAGGGTGGCCCTTGAAGATTTGGTTATTTAAATCTAGATATCTTGATTCATCTTTATTTCTCTTAAAAATTTCTAGTTCAAACTCTGATTGCAAATTACTTTCCGCTAAATTTAAATCATTCAGATTGCATCTCAGGCGCAGGATTGGACGTTTATTGACTGATTCGCCCTTTAAGAGATCTTCCATAGGGCTAGATTAGATAAAAAGTGAGGCTTTGAGATACTCTTAGCTCTGTCTTGATGCGTCTTGCGTCGAGAAAACTCAAAGCCAGGCCCTAGCGCCGGCTTATATGTAGGTCTTATCTTTTCGTTCATACGACAAGTCACTAGAGACATACATGTCTAGATGATTGGTCTGTATTTTTCATGTCCGATAAACCTGCAACAAAAGAAATAACCTTTAAGTCCCTTGGGCTAAACCCTGCTCTAATTAAAGCCCTTGATGCGCAAGGCATAACCAACCCATTTCCAATTCAAGCAGCAACAATTCCCGATGCGATTGCTGGCCATGACATTTTGGGTCGGGGCCAGACTGGCTCTGGAAAAACTCTCGCCTTTGGCCTTGCTCTGCTTCATAACATTTATGGCATGAGAGCAAAGGCTCATCAACCGCTAGCGCTAGTCCTTGCTCCAACTAGAGAGCTAGCCCAGCAAATAGATGAGGTCCTTCGCCCTCTTGCAAGATCAGTTGGCCATGAATGCGTAGTCATTGCTGGCGGAATGCCTTATGGCAAACAAGTTAATGCTTTGAAGAAATCTATCTCTATCGTTGTTGCCACTCCAGGTCGTTTAATAGATCTACTTGATCGAAAAGATATTCGCTTCGATCACCTTGAGATCACTGTTTTAGATGAAGCAGATCAAATGGCTGATATGGGTTTTCTTCCGGCTGTCAAAGAGATTTTGAATCAGACTAAAAAAGGCGGACAGCGTCTTCTCTTCTCTGCAACCCTTGATAGAGGCGTCGATGGTTTAGTAAAGCAATATCTCAAAGAGCCTAGATCTCACTCCATCAAAGAAATTGAAGGAACAAAAGATAAAGCTGAGCATTATGTCTTTGTTTATCGACAGGGTGATAAATCAAATATCATCAATCAAATCGCAGCTAGAGAGGGAAAGACTCTGCTCTTTGTTAGAACAAAGCGCGGCGCTGATAAGTTAGCTTCAAATCTTGCCCATGTTGGCGTTAAAGTCGGAACTCTCCATGGCGGAAAATCACAGGCCGTTAGAACTAGAACTCTTGCAAGATTTAAAGATTCAGAGAGCGCAGTCTTGATTGCAACCGATGTTGCTGCTCGAGGAATCCATGTTGATGGCATTGATTTAGTGGTTCATGTTGATCTTCCAGCAGATCATAAAGATTATCTACATAGATCTGGGCGAACTGCCAGAGCTGGAGAATCTGGAAAAGTAATCTCACTTGCCACCCATCAAGAGCAGAGAACTATGGCGGGAATTGCTTTAAGAGCTGGAGTTGAAACTTGGGTTATGGCAATTACTCCAATGGATGAGAAGTTGGTAAAGATTGCTGGGGCGAGAATGCCAAGTGGAGTTCCAACTCCAGAGGCTAAAGAGAAGGTCGTAAGTAAGTCCCCAGAGCGAGGCGGCGGGCCAAGACCTAAGGGTGGTCGAAAGCGCAAGAGAGTTGGAAATGATCAGACTCGAAACAAGAGAAGTGCTCCACGCTCTAAGCGAGCTAGATAAGCCTTTCTGCTAGTTAGACTTTAATCATGAAGGGTAAATTACTTGTAACGCTTCAATTCATTCTGCTCTTTGCTTTGGCTCTATTGCCGGGATCTAAAGAGAGTTCGCAACTTAGATCTGCTTTGGCAGCTCTACTAGCACTTCTTGCAGTACTCATTCTATTTCGCGCCTTTAGAGATTTAGGAAGCGCGCTGACACCTCTTCCTGAGAGTAAAGAGGGGGCAGATCTAGTAACAAGTGGCATCTACTCAAAGATAAGACATCCAATTTATTCTGCTCTCTTTGTTCTGGCTCTAGCTGCTTATCTCTGGAAACAAAGTGGCAGTGTTTTAATTGCAGCCCTGCTATTAACTTCCCTATTGCTATATAAGGCAAGGTATGAAGATCAGATTTTGAGAGATAAATTTCCAGAAAGTATTGAGTTTCAAAAATCAATTCCACCATTCTTTCCAAGGTTTAGAAAAGGAAAAAAACCATGACTATTGGTTTAGAGCGTTTATTAAGGCATATGGCTTGGGCTAATCAATTAACGATTGAGCATCTAGCAACCCTTCCTGAAGCTGCGTTAAAGTCTTTTGCCACAAATCCAGAGTGGTTTGTCGCTGAGATTACTCATCACATAGTGGATTCAGCTGATGCGTATGCATTTCGCATAACTGGCAAACATCCAGAAGTCTCTGGCGAGTCAATCCAAGAGATAGGCAAAATTGCTGATTTGGAAGTACTTGCCAAGCAGGCAGCAGCTATCGATGCTGCACTATTGGAATCTGCAAAGCTAGATGATGAGCTCCTTGAATTTAAAAACTACTCAGGAAACCTTGTAAAAAGATGGCGCTCCACAATTCTCTCCCAATCAATCCACCATGCAACAGAGCATCGAGCACAAATTGCTAGCGCCCTTGAGGCCAAGGGATTTAAGCCGGTAAATCTTGATGATTTAGATTTATGGAGCTATGAGATTAGTAATGGGTAAGTTCTACTAAACTATTGCCCTGCATTTAAATCATTTCTAGAAAGGATTCTTAAATCATGTGTAGCGCAGTTAAATGTCGCTCTTGTGGCAAGTGGACTTGGGAAGGCTGCGGAGAACATATTGCTCAGGCACTTGCCGGGATAAAAAAAGATCAGATTTGCATCTGCCCTCGTTAAAGTTTTCCTTGCTCCAGTTTCTTAAAAACCTCTTTAGCTCTAGATCGCACCTCATCTAAATCTTTAAGTCGATCTAGGCCAAATAGTTGTTGAGCAATCCGGTGATTTCCTTGAAACTGCTGGCGATGTCGATCTAGAAAGTCCCAATAAAGAGTTGTAAATGGACAGGCATCATCGCCAGTGCGCTTCTTTGGATCAAAGAAACAACCTTTGCAATGGGTGCTCATTCTTGAAATATATGCACCCCCTGCTGCATAAGGTTTGGTCATCATAATTCCACCATCGGCATGAACTCCCATGCCAATTACATTTGGAACCATCACCCAATCGCTAGCATCAATAAAAACCTCTCTCATCCATTGCAAGAATTGCTGGGGATTAATGCCAGCAATTAGCGCAAAGTTACTTAAGATCATTAAGCGCGGAATGTGATGAACCCAGGCGCGATCATTGATATCAGTAATGGTGTTTTTCATACAGTTCATATCGGTCTTACTTGGATCTCTAAATAATTGTGGCAGCTCTCGCTTTGCATGCAAGCCATTTTTTTGGCGATACTCACTTCCTAAATACCAGTACATGCCATTGACATACTCCCGCCAGCCAATGATCTGCCTGATAAAGGCCTCGGCCGAGGCAATTGGAATATCTCCCTTTTCAAATCTCTTTAGCGCTGCCTTGATAACTTCCTCAGGGTGAAGTAGGCCGTTATTTAAATATGGGCTAAGCAGTGAGTGATGAAGCGCCCAGTTCTCATCGGTGATTGCATCTTCATAGGGACCAAAGTTTGCGAAGTGGTTTTTTAGAAAGTTATCGAGTTGTTTAAGTGCGCCAGCTCTTGAGGTAGCCCAATTAGTAGAAGGGCTATGTCCTAGCTCTTTAGCAACCTCTAGATCTATTTCATCTGGGGAGTGGGTTAAATATTTGGGCCATTTATAATTTTTTGGCGGCGGGAGGCGATTTTCTTTATCAAAGTTCCACGCACCTCCTAGCGGCTTTGCTTTATCCATCAAAATATTTAGACGAACTCTCTGTTTGCGATAGAAGTTCTCCATTAAAAAGCTCTTCTGTTCATCTGCCCATCTAGCAAAGAGTGAACGAGAAGTGAGAAAGAAGTCGTTCTCAACAAAACTTACGCCATATTCACTCAAAGATTGAAAGAGACGATGAGAAGAAGGCTCTGCTGCAAAAATCTTTACATTCTTGTATTTCTCTGAAAGCTCATCAAGGCCCGTAGTTGTGCTGCTAGCTTTTATGTATTCGACTTTAAACCCTTTTTCTCTTAGCTCTTGAGCAAAATGTCTCGCACTTGAAATTAAGAAATAGAGCCGCTCAGGATGCCAATTTTTGCCGGTAGTCATTGGCTCGCTTTGAATCAGTGCAATTACATCACTTTTGACATCAGCGCTCTTTAGAACCCCGTATTTGGCATTTAATTGATCAAAGCCAATGTAGAGGATGCGCTTTATCATGCGCGCAATTGTATTGACCCTGATAGATTTTGCTCTATGGATGTAGAGAATCTGAAGTTTGGCCTCGATACCTTCGGCGATACTCAAAACGATGATTCTGGGGCGCCGATCTCTGCAGCAGCCACGATTAGA
>Ga0255193_1000177_pt1 | contig 10345 bp, 9 predicted proteins | sample Miss_Yuk_RepA_8h_FD_189937 | JGI IMG/M metagenome (GOLD analysis project Ga0255193, IMG submission 189937) | Freshwater microbial communities from Mississippi River, Louisiana, United States - Miss_Yuk_RepA_8h | ecosystem: Environmental > Aquatic > Freshwater > River | place: USA: Louisiana...
ACTGTATTGAACAAGGTCTTGGCGAAGAAGATGACTGGTCGGCGGTCGATGCTGGCGATCTTGGTTTCTGCGAGATATTTGACTTTAAGTGCGCTGCGCTGAGAACTTGTGCGGCGTGGGTAACTGGTGGGCCTATCACAGACGAGGCAGACGATGAAGAAAGCGATATGGGAGAAGGCGAGACCGAAGAAGCTGGGGAAGAGTGAACCTCTTTCCAAGTCTGAGAAGAAGTCCGCTAAGGCTATGGCCGCATCTGCTGGCAGACCTTACCCGAATCTTGTGGACAATATGAGAGCGGCGAGGAAGAAATGAAAAAGACCAAGGCTGAGAAGAAGATCAGTAAGGTTTACAACGAGTTCAAGGCTGGCAAGCTACATTCAGGCAAAGGTGGCCCGATTGTAAAAAGCCCTTCCCAGGCTCGTGCGATTGCGCTTTCTGAAGCCGGTGTAAAGAGAAAGAAATGACTGCCGCCTGGACTAGGAAAGAGGGTAAGAACGCTAAGGGTGGCCTGAACGAGAGGGGTCGGAAGTCTTACGAGGCTGCAAACCCTGGGTCTAACCTGAAGGCTCCCGTGAAAAGCGGCGATAACCCGCGCAGAGCGTCTTTCCTAGCGAGAATGGGTAACATGCCTGGGCCGGAACGTAAGCCAGATGGTAGCCCTACTAGACTCTTACTAAGCCTAAAGGCATGGGGTGCGAGTAGTAAGGAAGATGCAAGGTCAAAAGCAAAGGCTATTTCGGCGAGGAACAAGAAGTGAAGCGCAGAAAGGGTCTGCTGGACGAAGAGAAGTTCCTGCCTCCGCTGCCAGAGCAGTTGCCGCGCGGGGTTAGTTCGCTTCCAGGGTACGGGCAGACGAGTCCTGTAGCGCAGGGATTGCTAGGGTTTACAGGTAGAAACCCAACGTACTCGGTGATGGATCCACAGGCTCAAGAAATGTCTGATGCTTACAGACTAGGCGAGCAGGCAAGTGTTGCTAGTCAACTGTACGGGTCGGTATTACCCTTTGCTGCTGCTTCTACGATGGCAAGCGCACAGCGAGCAGGAAGTTTGTTGAGTCCGCTTACTGTGTTTCATGGTTCGCCGCATAGGTTTAGTAAGTTTGAGTCAAAAAAAATAGGAACTGGGGAAGGCGCACAAGCGTACGGGCATGGCCTTTATTTTGCCGAGAACCCTGCGGTAGCTAAACAATATCAAGAGAGTTTGTCTGATTTCGATATGTTGGTTGATGGTAAGCCTTTCAATCCTACAAATCCTGCTCATCGTGCGGCACTTGAAGTAAAACAAAGAGGCGGTGATGTAGCAATTAAAGACATAGTAGCTAGTTACAACCAGCAAATAAAAGACCTCAAATCAAGAAATGTTCAGTGGGCTGATGAGCTAGCAAAATCTAAACAAGAAGAACTGCCGTTCATAAAGTCAGGAAAACTACCTGTTTATTCAGAGTCAACTAAAGGCTCCCTTTACACAGTAGACCTACCAGACGAACAAATAGCAAAGATGCTGGATTGGGATAAGCCGCTGAGTCAGCAGTCAAGTGAAGTAAGAAATATATTAAAAAGGCGAATTACATCGGTCGAACCAACAGATAAGTTTGACATGGGTGGCAATTCTTTATTGCGTGACAACAGATTAGGTCAATACGATAAAAACAGTACAAGCCCTTGGATACTTGAAACCCAATCTGCTAATGGGACGAGTAGGTTTGGTTTAAGTCAAAAAGACGTCGATAGGATGTTTGGTGGTAAAGATGTTAACGAACTTACTGGAGAACAAATATTGTCAAGGCTTGCTCAAGAAAAAGGTGGTCAAGCTGCTGCTAGTCAATATTTAAGGGAAGTTGGAATACCAGGAGTTCGTTATTTAGACCAAGGCTCAAGAGGCAAAGGTGGCACAAGTAACTTTGTCGTATTTCCAGGCGAAGAAAGTAAACTAAGAATCATGGAAGTAAACGGAAAACCTGTCGTCATAGACGAAGAAGAGCTAAGGCGATCAGGGTTGCTAGGTGTTTCTGCGCTAGATATTAAAGAAAAAGTTTTTTCTCAAATAGGCTCTAAATCTCTCCAAGAACCTGTTTCTATAAATCCAAAATATTTGACTTTTAGAGAAACGGATCAAGGAAGGCTTGAACAAGTACGGGAGTTGTTTCCTAAAGGCGAGCCAATGAATCCTATAGTTACCATCAAAGAAGCTGATGGTTCATACAGTATTCTTGATGGTCATAATAGGGCCGTTGTAGCTATGGAACGGGAACAAAAAATACCTATGGTTTCGGTTACAAGAAAGGAATATGAGGATCTAAACCAAAGCGGTTTTGATGACATGGAAATATCTTTTGCCGCTTTAACGAGAGCTAACCAAGATGATGCTGCGTCTGATTTGAATAGGCAGTTTTCAGGGTCTGATGTTGGGGGCCGTGGTATGAAGGCTTATGCAAAACTTCCTGAGTATGGTGCGGCAGTAGGAGCAGGATTACTAAGTCCTGCTGTCTTAGAGTACCTTCGTCGCAGAGATGAAGAGGGTATGTAAAGCGTTGCTAATAAACAACATATGAACAACAAACTATTGGAAGATGGTGAAAGAAAGCTACCTCCTGCTGCTGGAATGGGCAGGGCTAAGGGTGTGCCTAACAAGAGCACTGCTGCGGTGAGAGAAGCCATTGCAAAAATGGCAGAACTAAACGCACCAAGGTTCTCTAATTGGCTAGACCAAGTAGCCGCAAAAAGCCCAGAAAAAGCTTGCGATATTTACTTGAGGGCTATTGAGTACCACATACCTAAGTTGGCAAGGACAGAGGTAACGGGAACTGACGGGAAACCAGTTGCTTTACAAGTGACATGGGCGCAACCAGAATAATCATCCCGTATGCACCGCGAGCGCAACAGCTTCAGATCCACCATGCGCTTGCAGATAAACGATTCGGCGTTGTTGTTGCTCATCGTAGATGCGTAAAGTCGGTCAGTGCCGTTAACCACATCATCAAGTCCGCGATAGAGAATCAACGCGAGGCTCCCAGGTATGCGTTCATCGGGCCTACTTATTCTCAGACCAAGCGAGTCATTTGGGATTACCTCCTCAAGTTTACCGAGCCACTTAACGCCACTGCCAATATTGCGGAGCTACGGGTTGATTTCTGGGGCAGACGCATCCAGCTTGCAGGGTCTGATAACCCAGACTCTCTTAGAGGACAGTATTTCGACGGGGTTGTATTCGACGAGTTCGGGGATCAAAACCCTAAAATTTGGTCGGAAGTGGTTCGTCCGGCCTTGTCAGACAGGATGGGATGGGCGTTATTCCTTGGAACCCCAAAGGGAAACAACCACTTCAAAAGTCTGAGAGACCATGCGTCAGAGCATAACGATTGGGCCTTGCTTGAGTTCCGAGCATCCGAAACAGGTCTTATCCCTCAGGCTGAACTCGACGCAGCCAAGTCTGAAATGGGAGACGACAAGTACCTGCAAGAGTTTGAGTGTTCCTTCGACTCAGCCATCGAGGGAAGTTACTACGGGCAGCTTCTCAATGAGCTACCGTCTGAGCGGTTCCACGACATCCCTGTAGATGGTTTAGCTAAGACTTATTGCGCCTGGGATCTAGGTATAGGTGACTCCACTGCGATCTGGGTTTGCCAGAGAGTGGGCCTAGAGACACGACTTATTGACTTTGTGGAGAACCACGGTCAGGGGCTTGACTGGTATGTGAACTGGCTGAGAACGAACCATTACGAATTAGCCGAGCAGTTGCTTCCTCACGATGTACAAGTCAGGGAGTTAGGCACTGGACGCTCAAGGATGGAACTCCTACAAGAAGCAGGGTTAAACATCACGATTGTGCCGAGAATGAGTGTTGACGATGGGATACAAGCCGTGAGAAGGCTAATTCCTTATTGTTGGTTTGACTCCAAGACAAAGCGTGGAGTGGACGCGCTACGCAATTATCGGAGACAATACGACGATAAGCGTCAGGTCTATTGGGACAAACCTCTCCACGATTGGGCATCTCATGCGAGCGACGCATTTCGGTATCTTGCGGTTGGCATGTCCGAGACAACATCTTGGTCTAAACCTCTGAAACCTAACGTAAGCTGGGTGGTGTAATGGACGACGGTAGACTTAAAGCAATACTTCAAGGCGAAATCGACAACGCGATAGGCTTTCTTGAGACCGAGACGGTCGAGCAGCGTAAGAACGCGCTAACTGCCTATATGCGTGACCCCTATGGGAACGAGGTCGAGGGTCGCTCTCAGATCGTAACCGGTGAGGTTGCGGAAGCGGTAGACGGGATGCTCCCGCCTCTCATGCGTTTGTTTACTTCTGCCGATCAGATTGGTGTATTCGAGCCTGTAGGCCCAGGCGATGAGCCTTTAGCAAAACAAGCAAGCGAGTACACGAACTGGGTGCTTATGAAGCAGAACCCAGGCATCTCGATCATGCACGACTGGTTTAAGGACGCGATCCTTCAAAAGGTCGGGATCATCAAAGCCTACTGGGATGATTCGATTTCGGTCACAAAGGAGCAGTACGCAAACCTGACAGACGACGAACTCGCCATGATTATGTCTGACGGGACGATGGAGATCGCTGCCCAAGAGACGATTGAGCAAGAGATTGACGGTCAAATGATGCGCGTCCATAACGTCGCGTTGATGAAGCAAACCAAGTCAGGAAAGATCAAGATCGAGAATGTGCCTCCCGAAGAGTTCTTGATCTCAAAGGCAGGAAAGACTGTCAGGGACACGCCTTTCGTTGCACATAGAAAGCTCATCACAAGGTCTGATCTGGTTGCAATGGGGTTTGATCCTGAGATCGTGATGAACCTTCCGGTTTACAACGACCTTGAGTTTTCTGCCGAGTACATTGCTCGATACAACCGAGACGAGCAACCTTACATGGAGCCAAGCCTCGACAAGTCCATGCAGACGGTTGAAGTGTTTGAGTGCTACTTAAAGACAGACTACGACGGAGATGGGATCGCAGAACTTAGACGGGTTCATTTTTCTGGGAATGAAATCCTAAGTAACGAAGAAACTGACTATGTGCCGTTTTACACCCTCTGTCCTATTCCGATACCTCATCGCTTTTTTGGGGATTGTCCTGCTGATCGTACAGTTGATCTCCAGCTTATCAAGACTACTTTAACGAGGCAGATGCTTGATAACCTGTACTTACAGAACAATACTCGGATGGGTGCTGTAGAGGGTCAGGTTAATCTCGATGACCTCATGTCGGTGACCCCTGGAGGTGTAGTTAGGATGAAGAATCCCGCTGCACTTGTACCGATTACAGTTAATCCTGTTGCTCAACAGGTATTCCCTTTCATGGAGTACCTAGATCAGATCCAGGCCAAGCGTACGGGCGTTACCGAGGCTTCCCAAGGGTTAGACCCCAACATCCTACAAAACGTGACTGCTGCGGCGATAGCGGCTCTTACGCAAGCCTCACAAGGCAAGATAGAACTCATTGCTAGGATATTTGCAGAAACAGGCGTAAAAGATCTTTTCAAAGGACTTTTACATCTTTTATGCAGATACCAGGACAAAGCAGTTTTGATTCGGATGCGTGGGCAGTACATCCAGTACGACCCAAGAGAGTGGTCGAACCAATACGATGTATCAGTGAATGTCGGACTTGGTACGGGGAGCATGGAACAAAGGATGGCCATGCTCAGTATGGTTCTTGCGAAACAAGAGCAACTCATGCAGACGCTAGGCCCGAACAATCCTTTGGTGTCTGTCTCGCAATATCGTGCGACGCTCGGAAAACTCGTTGAGGCTGCCGGCTTTGTAGACTCTGCTGAGTTCTTTAAACCCGTTACACCTGAGATTGACGCAATGCTTGCACAACCTCAGCAACAAGGCCCAGATCCTGCTGTGCAGATGATGATGGCCCAAGCCCAAGCAGACATCGAGATTAAGCGTCAGAAAGCTATGGCAGACATTCAGCTAGCGAGAGAGAAAGCTGTAGCCGAGTTAGAACTCAAGCGCATGGAGTTTGAGGCAGAGGCGCAGATGAAGGCTATGAAAGTAGGTGCTGGGATTACGTCTAACATTGAGATACCTGGGTAATCATGGATCTAAGCGCATTTGGTAGCCCAGAGGACTTTGCATGGGGTCTTGCAAATGACCCTAACTTTTTGAAAACCGCTGCAACCTACGGGATCTCTTACGCGGACATCCTTAACTACATTGCACCTACTGTTGCGCCTGCTCCAACCCCTGCGCCAACCCCCGCCCCGACACCAGAACCAACCCCTGCTCCAACGCCAGAACCAACGCCTGCTCCAACACCTGCGCCTACCCCCGCGCCTGTTTATGAGCCGGTTTACGTTCCAACCTACGAACCTCCTCCGACTTACGTAGAGCCTGAGCCTGTTTACTACGAGCCACCACCAAGGACACCTTACAACGGGTATGACTTCAACTCGATTGTTAGCCAAACGCAGACAAGGGCTAACCAAGGCTTTACGCCGTCTGAGTTGTACAACTATGCAGTCTATTCGCTAGGCTTTACTGGCCCAGAAGCGCAGAGCATACTTGCTAGCGTATCCTTTCCCAAGACTGCGGAGCAAATCGAGGCTGAAAGACTTGCGGCAGAACGAGAGGCTCAACGTGTGGAAGCAGAAAGACTCGCAGCAGAACAAGCGGCAAGAGACGCAGCGAGATTAGAGGCCGAGCGTCTAGCGGCGCAAGAAGCCGCAAGGCTAGAGGCAATCAGAGTAGAAAACGAGCGTATAGCCGAAGCCCAGAGAGTTGAGGCCACGCGTCTGGCAGCGGAGGAAGCGGCAAGGTTAGAGGCTGCGAGAGTAGAAGCCGCAAGAGTAGAGGCAGCAAGGTTAGAAGCGCAGAGGATTGAATCTGAGCGTATAGCCGCAGAAGAGGCTGCGAGAATTGCCGCAGAAGAGGCAGCGAAATTAGTTGTTACGCCTGCCCCAACTCCTGCACCTACGCCAGAACCAACTGCCGCTCCTACTCCGGAACCAACGATTGCCCCTACTGCTGCACCCGCTCCTGCACCAACAGAAGCCCCAACCCCAGCACCAACCATTGCTCCTACTCCTGCACCAACATTACCTCCAGCGAGTCCTACCATGTTAGACGTAAACAGCGCAATATCTGCGTTCTATCAAACGTTTGGTAGACCGCCGACTGACAGAGAGTTGACTAATTTTGAGAATTATCAACTAAATTCCACGATGCCTTTTAGGACATTAGACGAATTCAATGAATACCTAAGGGCATCAATTGCTACTCCGACACCTACGCCTACACCTACAACAACCCCCACCCCTACGCCCGCTCCAACTGCGCCTCCTTCTGCTTTTGCGTCTATTGACATTGATACAGCATCTAGCGTGTTTGAGGGAATATTTGGCCGTCAACCATACGCATCGGAGTTAACAAACTTTTTTGTCGCTATTGAAAACAAAGATCCAAGAGTTGCATCTGTCGAGGCTTTTACTCAGTACCTCATGGGGACAATGGCAACGCCAGCACCAACGCCGGCACCTACAGCTACACCATCCCCAACGCCAACCCCGACGGTTACGCCAGCACCTACTGGTACACCGGCACCTACAGTTACACCAGCTCCAACACCGTCTCCAACTACAACACCAACGCCAACGGTAACGCCTGCACCTACACCAGCACCGACAGTTACGCCTGCGCCAACGCTGCCACCAGCGACACCTAAGCCACCGGCCACTGTATTAAGCGAGTTGCAAGCAAGAAGCATTTTCCTCAACCTTTTTGGCAGACAACCAGACGCAACGGAACTTGCTAACTTCCTTGCTGCACAATCAAGCACGAATCCGTTTGTCACGCCACAAAGTCTAGAGTCTTATCTGCGAGGAACTGACGCATATACAAGGTATTTGCAAAGCCTACAGCAACCCACAACAAGTGGGTTTTCGTCAGTACCTCAGACCTTTGGTGGCGCATTTAGTGTGCCTGTTACGCCTATGGCTGGGCCTGCTTACTACGAGGTTGGTGGTTCTCCGATCATGGAGACTTCCGCTGTTGCTGGCCCTGAGATAAGGCGCAGGACTCAACAAAGGCTTGGTGAGGGCTTTACGAGAGAGCAACTTACCAACTATGCAATCTCACAAGGCTTAAGCCCTGATGTCATCAAGTACGCATTTGGCGAGGACGTAACGCTGCCTGGGACAATCCAGACAGGGCTTACGCCTACCTTTAGGTCTGGTGCTGCTGGGTTCACAAGTATGCGTCCTAGCTCGCTAGAGTTTGGTGTGCCTGCTGTATCACAAGCGGTAAAGCAGTACACTCCAGGCGCATTTGATAGTGCTGCATTAAAAGCTAAATTCGAGTCTCAAACCGGCATTACCTATGGTGGCGAAACAATACCCGTCATAGGAACAGGTCAAGCAGCGACAGACCAGCAGTTAAGAGAGAATGTTGACCAAGCAAAACTTTACAAAGGCGGCAAAGTAAAGGGATTGCTTGGGCCTGACCCTGGTGGCCCTGACGATGGTTACGCTGCATTGCAAAAGGGTGAGTACGTCATTCGTAAGAAGGCCGTGAATAAGTACGGTGAGGATTTCTTGGAGGCTCTGAACGAGTCAAGACTACCTAAAAAGAAGGCTAAGAGCTTGTTATGACACAGCGCTGGGAACGAGCTAAAGGTTTACTGGGTGATGAGTTCTTAGGTGAAGTCTTTGCCGAGTTGGAAAAAGACAACATCGAGCGTATCATCAATAGTAATCCTGACGACATTGATCTACGCGAGGAGTCCTACACGATGATTCGCGCAGTGCGTCAGGTAAGAGCGCGTCTGGAGACGATTGCCGCCGAAGGCGAGATGGTTAAAAGGCGATTTAAGATTTTTTGATTAAAGGTGGTTTATGGAAAGCAGCAACCCAGTTGGGACTAGCTTGACAGTGGGACAGGCAGCAGACACGTTTCTTGGCATGATGAGTGGCGAACCTCAAGAAGAGCAAGTTCAAGACCAGTCAGAGCAAGAATATGTTGCCAGTGAATCCGAGTCTGAGGAGTCACAAGAGGAGACTCAGGAGGAACAACGTTTCGTCGTCAAAGCAGCAGGCGAAGAACGCGAAGTTACCCTTCAAGAGTTGATCGAGGGCTACCAAAAAGGTACGGATTACCATAAAAAAACCAATCAGCTTGCCGAGCAGCGTAAAGCTGTTGAAGCAGAGAAGTCTGCCATTGAGCAAGCAAAACAGGCGAGAGACGCATATTCTCAACGTCTGCAAGCGATGGACTCGTTCCTGAACGCGCAGATTAAGTCTGAGAATCTTGAGGCATTGAAAGACACCGACCCGATTGCCTATGCAGTCAAGGTCGCTGAGAGAGTTCAGTTAGAGAAGGACATTGCAAGAATCCGTGGCGAGCAGCAACGCATTGCACACCAGCAACAGGCCGAGCGCGAGCAACAGATGGAGGCTTACGTCGCAGAAGAAGCGAAGAAAGTAGCCGCAGCAATTCCTGATTACCTTGATCCCAAGAAGGGTGAAAAGGTGCGAGCAGAACTCAGGTCTTACGCTAAGAACCTCGGTTATTCCGACGAGGAACTAGCAAATGCCACTGACTCACGCGCTGTTTTAGCATTGTGGAAAGCCGCGCAGTACGACAAACTTGTGCAGTCAAAGCCTGGGGTTAACAAAAAAGTTAACGAGGCTCCGAAACTGCTCAAGCCTGGGACTGCCACGGGTAAGAGCTTATCCACAGAAGCAGCAAAACAGGACTTTGCACGTTTACGCAAGACAGGAAGTCGGCAGGACGCTGCAAGGGTTTTTGAAAGATTCTTGTAATTAGGAGTTAGAAATGACTGTTCCTTCAGGTACATTCCAGACCTTCACTGCTATCGGTCAGCGCGAAGATCTTACCGATGTTATTTATAACATTTCCCCGACCGAGACACCTATCCTTTCGTCGCTTGCTCGCACCAAAGCAACGGCTGTCTATCATGAGTGGCAGACCGACACGTTGGCCGCAGCAACAACCAACAACGCACAGGTTGAAGGTGACGACGCAACCGCAGCAACTATCAGCCCGACGACCCGTCTCGGTAACTACACGCAGATCGTTGCTAAGACGATCCAGGTGTCAGGAACCATGATGGCCGTTGACCTTGCAGGCAGACGCGCAGAAAAAGCCTACCAGCTTTCCAAGGCTTCGCAGGAGCTAAAGCGCGACCAAGAGACCATTCTTGCTGCCAACCAGGGACGTAGTGCTGGCACTTCATCCACGGCTCGCAAGTTGGGTTCGCTTTTGTCTTGGCTCAAGACTAACTCGAACTACAACACGACCGACGGTGCTAACCCCACCACAATCGGCGTGAGCACTCGCTCGGATGGCACGACCCGTACCTTTACC
>Ga0255193_1000183_pt1 | contig 10193 bp, 9 predicted proteins | sample Miss_Yuk_RepA_8h_FD_189937 | JGI IMG/M metagenome (GOLD analysis project Ga0255193, IMG submission 189937) | Freshwater microbial communities from Mississippi River, Louisiana, United States - Miss_Yuk_RepA_8h | ecosystem: Environmental > Aquatic > Freshwater > River | place: USA: Louisiana...
AATTTCATCAGCTCTTCCCCCGCGCCCCATAGGGACAGATAAGCCTTGAGACTTTTCACTCTCACTTATTGAATCTGTAGCAATCCATCCTGGAAGTATCGCATTACAAGTGATTCCATATTTTGCTTCATCAAGTGCTATTGATTTAGTTAATCCAACAAGTGCCGCTTTTGCTGTTGCATAAACGGGTTGATTTCTCATTGCCATAACAGAACCGGTCAAGCTACTAATCATGATGATTCTGCCACTTTGGGACTTTCGAATCTTTGGCAGGAAATACTTTGTTGCAAGAAAGGCAGTCTCTAGATTTCTTGACATACCTTTTTGAAGCGCCTCTAGCGAAACTTGCGAGATATCAGTTGCTTCATTTGGGCCTGCAGGGGAGGTAACACTTGTCATACCAGCGTTATTAACCAAGATATCTAGGCTTGAAATCTGAGATTCCAAAGCCTGCACATCGCTTTCACTTGTTAGGTCGGCAATGAATCCTTTTGCTCCAAGCTCTTCAGCTCTTTTATATATGCGATCAGAAGTTGAAGTAATAAAGACTTCTGCACCAAGTTCCTTAAGAGCCTTAGCGGCTGCAAAACCTATTCCTGAAGCGTCTCCCGCTCCAGTGACTAGGGCTTTCAAGGAATCAAGTCTAAACACATAACTACTTTAGTGACCTAACCTTTGTTCCCGCTACCGCCTAATTGATAACCTTTGTAAAAATACTCATAAAATTGAGACCCGCTCTTTAAGTATAGATAGTAACTCTGAGTTTCTTGAATCACCGTCCAGGGTATTACTACTACTAAATATTTCTGGTTTATAACCATTTTCAATCATTATTTCTACTGATCGAACCACAAGTGCATTTACTATAGCTGTGCCCAAAACTGTTGATGTTGGGCCAGTCTTTTCCTCAAGTCCTGGATAAGCAATTGTTGCATCCCCAACCTGCCCCAGGTTGTCTATCGTTATATCCGCAAGCTCATGAATTTTTCTCCCCTGCGCTCTTGCTGCTGGAGATGTGGCGTGTTTCAGACTTGTGATAGCAATCAACTTTAAGCCTAACTGTTTGACTTGATTTCCAATCGCTTCAACCAGGGCATTGCCACCAGAATTTGAGGCAATGATGAAGATATCGCCTTCGCGAAGCTCATGTTTTGCCAGAATATTCACTGCTAGCCCAGGGTTTCGTTCAAGTTCAGTGCTCCTACTTGCGTTCTTGTGAAGCATCAGGTCCTCCTCGAGGATTGGATTTACAGAACCAAGGCCGCCTGCTCTGTAAAACATCTCCTCTGCCAACATATGAGAATGCCCTGTACCAAAAACATGAATCAATCCATCATTCTGGAGTGATTGGGCGATTAGGCCAGCGGCCTCTTCAACCTGTTGGCAGTCTTCCCGCAAAATTGTCAGTAGTTCAATTAAATTTGATAGGTACTCGTGATGCGACTTCATGAAATTCTTTGACTCCTTGTTTCTTTAATAGTTGCACTTACCTCTATTTGTAATTCAAATAAGTCACTTCTATATAGACACTCAGCTGTCATTACGGGTTTACCAAATTGATCGAAATCCAACATCTTAATCAAAAGACAGGGAGTTTCTAATGAAGTCTTAAGAAGATCTCTGTCTCTTTCACTTGGGTTGTGAGCAGTGATACCTGCCCTAGCACTCATGATTCTGATTCCCGACTTCTCAAACATAACATCGTATATAGAACCTTTGAAATCTTCAGGAGTTAGACTTGGTATTGAGCTGCAAGAAATTCGAAGTGTTTCTAGGGCAACAGGAATATGATCTGCCAGACGTAGTCTTGTGACAAAAAATATTTCCTCTCCTTGATTGATTCCTAATAATTTTGAAACATTTAGACTCGCTTTAGTCTTCTTAAATGAAATTAGGCTAGAAGATGGTTCTTGCCCTCTTGCTCTAATTTCTTCAGTGAATGACTTAAGACGCATCTCTGATGAAATCATGGGTCTTTTAATGTAAGTCCCTGAACGGGCTCGTCTCTCAAGTCTTCCATCTGAAATAAAGTCTTCAAGTGCTCGCCTTAAGGTAACGCGACAAACTCCAAATTCTTCAGAGAGCGTTCTCTCACCAGGTAAACGTGCGCCTTGGGGAAGCTGAGAAAGCAAGCTAAACAATTGCTCTTTTGCCCTGATTGCAGCTTTGTCGGCATTCATGTTTCTGAGGGTATTGTGTGAGGGTAAATAAATCTAGGGTTGAGCGGGAATTAATATCAGACCAGTCTCAAGAAGATCAAGTTTTTTACGCTTGAATAGGGGTTATTGGCTTGAATGGCGATAGACCAGAGGACTCTCGCCAAAGCAACAGCGAGTAGGAGATTATTCTCACATGCCAGAAATTGAGATTAGACCGGCAACGCTCGATGACTTAAATGATTTGTACTTTGTGGCTTTAAAAACTGGCAACTCTGGAAGTGATGCGACATCCCAATTTAGAAATGATCAGATGCTTGGTGAAGTTTTTGTTGGGCCATATGTTACTCATGCAAGTGAGACCAGCAACCTTCTTTCTCAATCAGGAAAAACTGTTGGATATGGGCTTTGTGTCCTTGACACCGACCATTTTCAAAATCTCTGCAAAAAGCACTGGTGGCCACAATTACAAATCAAATATGCTGAGTTAAAACAATTTAGTGAAGATGAATGGCTAGTCCGTGAGATATTTTCTCCTACTCCATCACCTTCCGAAGTACTTAAGGACTTTCCCTCCCACGGACATATCGATTTGCTTCCTCAGGTTCAAGGGAAAGGCTGGGGTAGAAAAATGATGGTGCAGATGGAGAATCAGTTGAAGAATCTTGGCTCTCCTGGCTTTCATCTTCGGGTTTCAGCTTATAACGAGCGAGGTTTGAAGTTTTATGCAGCGCTTGGATATACCGAACTATTAAGGCGTGGAGATGAAGTCGTGGTTGGAAAGCGTCTCTCTGTATGACCGAATTTCTCTGGGGTGTTGCCACATCTTCATACCAAATTGAGGGAGCTGCTAATGAAGATGGTAGAGGTCAATCCATCTGGGATACCTTCTGTAAAGTTCCCGGCACGGTAGCTAATTTTGACAATGGAGATATCGCCTGCGATCACTACCACCGATACAAGGAAGATCTTGATTTGATGAAGTGGATGGGTGTAAAGGCTTATCGATTCTCTGTGGCCTGGCCAAGAGTTATTCCAAATGGCGTTGGCAAGATAAATGAAATGGGGTTAGATTTTTACGATCGCTTAATTGACTCATTATTAGAGCGGGAAATAGCCCCCTGGTTGACCATGTACCACTGGGATCTGCCAGAGGCGTTGCAGGTACGTGGTGGTTGGAATAACCGCGAAATTGTGGAGTGGTTTGGGGAGTACGCCGAAGTGCTCACCTCTCGATTTGGCGATCGAGTCAAAAACTGGATGACATTGAATGAACCATTATGTAGCGCCTGGCTTGGCCACTTATACGGTGATATGGCTCCTGGTATAAAAGATCTTCAAACAGCCTTAAATGTCTCTCACAATCTGCTCATGTCGCATGGATTGGCTTGTCAAGTAATTAGAAGCAACGTTTCTGAAGCAAGCGTTGGAATTGTTATTAATGTTACTCCGGCAGTGCCAGCAACTGATAGTCAAGAGGATAGCATCGCTGCTCAATTAGCTGATGGCTTTGATAATCGATGGTTTCTTAATCCAGTCTTTGGCGGAACCTACCCTGCAGATGTAATCGATGCTTTAGGAGCATCTCCAGAGATTCATAGTGGAGATATGAAATTGATTGCTCAAGATTTAGATTTTCTTGGTGTTAACTTCTACTTCAGACAGACCGTGGCAGCAGATCAAAATTCAAAGCCACTACCAATAAGAAGTGTCAATTGTAAGAACGTTAAAAGAACTGCAATGAATTGGGAGGTTAACCCCCAGGCCTTTGAGGAGATTTTGCTTCGAATCTCAAAGGAATATTCACCAAAAGCGATATACATTACCGAGAATGGCTCTGCTTGGAATGATGAAGTGATTAATGATGAGATTATTGATGATGAGCGTATTGACTATTTAGCACGTCACCTAGATGCGATGAAATCAGCAATAAGTCAAGGTGCACCAATCCTGGGATACTTCGCTTGGAGCTTTCTAGATAATTTTGAATGGGCATATGGATATGAAAAGAGATTTGGGCTGATCTATGTTGATTACAAGACTCAAAAAAGAACACCAAAAAAGAGCGCTTTCTACTATAGACAACTACTCCTTAACAGCCCCGCTTGAAAGTCCAGCTACCAACCAACGCTGAATTACTACCGTTAAGAGGACTATAGGTATTAAGGCCACCGTGGCAGCGGCGGCCATAGGGCCCCAATCAAGGGTGCGATTGCTTATAAAACTGGCAACCAGCACTGGAAGAGTTTTTGAGTTCTCTCCAGCCATAATCACAGGAATTAAAAACTCATTCCAAGAAAGGAGAGAGACAAATATCCCCGTTGCTACCAAGCCAGGCGCCGCTAATGGCAAGATAATTCGCGTAAACATTTTGAAAGTTGAAGCCCCATCGACTCTAGCTGATTCTTCAATTTCAACAGGTATCTGTTCAAAAAAGCTCATCAGTAACCAAATTGCAAATGGGATATTAAATCCTGCAAAAATGAGGATTAACCCTATCTTGGAATCATAAAGACCTAGATACGAGCTCAGTTTATATATTGGTAAAAGCAACACGATTGCTGGAAGCGCTCTTATCGCAATCATTAATCCCTCTAAGGGAGTTCTGCCTCTGAATTTTGGTTTTCTTGCCAATGCATAAGCTGCAAGACTTCCTACCACTAAGCAAATAAGTGTGCTTCCCAAAGTAATAATGATGCTATTGGAATAGATTTGCCAAAACTTTTCCAGAGAAAAGAGTGATGTGTAGTTCTTTAGGGTAGGAGTGAAGCTAAAAAACTTTGGTGGCAAGCTATAAGTATCTACTCGATCCTTTATTGAAGTGCTAATAGTCCAAAATAGTGGAAACAGTGAGAGAAACGAGGCAAGAAACAAGAGAGAGTAAGAGGCGCTTCGCTTCAGAATCATCGCACGCCCCTTGAGGCTCGACGCCAGAGGAAATAGACCGGAAGCGTGATTATAGTAATTATTACCCCAAGCGCTGCTGCTCTAGAGAACTCAAGGAATACAAATCCGGTCTTATAAGTCCAAAGTCCAAGGGTTGTAGTTGCATTTCCTGGACCTCCTCGGGTGAGAATAAAGAGTGTGTCAAAAAGTTTTAGAAAATCCATAATTTTAATCATGGTTATTACCAAGAGCGTTGGTGTGATTAATGGCAGCGTAATTCTTCGAAATATCTGGTTTGCTGATGCTCCATCAACTCGAGCTGCCTCATATAAAGAGGGTGAAATAGCGGTCAGGGCCGCTAGAACCAAGAGCATAACGAAAGGGATTGATTGCCAAGAGTCCACAATTGTTATGGCGAACAGCGCACTAGTCTGCGATCCTAACCAGTTAACTCTCTCGATTCCTAGACTTTCTAAGGCCCAGTTAATAACACCAAGATCAGTATCAAACATAAATCTATAAGTCAGGCCAACTGCGACCGGGGTAAGGAGCATTGGGGTGATTAAGATTGAACGAAATACTTTTGTGCCACGCAAATTTTCATGCAGTACTAAAGCTAGAAGTATTCCGATTGGTATCTGCGTAAGTAAACCAATAAAAGTAATAATCAAGGTGATTCGAAGTGTTGACCAAGTCTCAGAAGCTGCTAGCACCGCCTTATAGTTATCAAATCCCACAAAGCTGGGTGGGAGAAATGAGGCCAGATTGATATCTAGAAATGATAGGTAAACCCCGTAGAAGAAAGGAATCAACACAACCAATGCGAGAAAAATCCAAGTTGGAATCGTTAATTGCGCAACGGGACGAAGATTCTTCCTACGCAGCAAATTGGGCCTGGGCACTTTAGTGATCATTCTCTTTCACTATTGTGCCAGGCCCAAGCCTTAGTCTTTGAGCTGATTAGCTTTTAGGCTCTTTTGCAAGTATTGGTTTGAGCTTCTCATTAAGCGCATCCAATGCTGCTTGAGTCTTCTGCTTCCCAGTTAGGACCTGAGTAACAGCATCAATTGCGGCAACTTCAAACTCTGGCCAAACCGCAATTTGTGGGTATCTCTCAATGCGTGAGCTTGATGGAATCTCCAACTGTGGGAGATATGGATTTTTAGCCACTAAATCCGCATTGTTGATAATTGACTGACGACCAATTGCCGCGGCGCCAGACTCAAGATACTTCACTGAATTAGTCTTTCCTAGAACGAATTCAAGGAACTTCCAAGCTGCATCAGGGTTCTTTGCATCGGCAGGTATTCCGATATTCCATCCAGCAAGATGAGTTATATCTGAACTACCCATTGGCATTGGAGCTGTACCAATCTTCCCAGCATTCTTATTGATGCTTGGATCAAGCGCCATTCCATAGTAACCCGAGTAGTTAAGCATCGCTCCAATATCTTCACCAAGGAACTTACTTGTTGTGTCATCGCCGGTCGCGGTGATTGCTCCCTTTGGCGATACTTCAAGTAACTTCTTCAGATAATCCGTTGCAGCAACTGCTTCTTTTGAATTTACTACTGGGTTGAGGTTTTCGTCATATAGAGCTCCTCCGAATGACCAAACTAGAGTCATCCACCACCAAGATACGTTAGGACCAAAACCCATAATCTGTCCGCCATATCCAGCTGCTTGTACTTTCTTTGCGTTGTTGTAGTACTCATCCCATGTCTTGGCTGGAGTTAATCCAAGCTTCTCGTAGAGATCGGTTCTATACCACTGAATCATCGGCTCAGTGCTTAGGGTTAGACCTAAAGTCTCTCCATTGCACTTTCCATAATCTTGTTGTCCCTGTCCAAAATCACTAATGTCATATTCATCAGATCCAGAAATGTATGAATCTAGTGGCAACATAGCATTGGCTTGGCAGAACGGAGCTAGGAATGAATTATCAAATTGTGCAATGTCATAAGCCCCCGCTTTTTGATTGTAGCTGAGGAGTTGTTTCTGATGTGCTTCACCGTATGGAGTCTCAGACACATTTACTTTGATTCCAGTCTCAGCTTCAAACTCTGGAATAAAACTCTGAATTGATGTTGATGATGGGCTAGGAATCAAAAAGACATTAATCTCTCCCCCTACTTCACCACCAGATTCTGAGTCACTGCTACATGCGCTCAGAGTTAAAACTGCAGCCGCAACTAGAGCAACTACTTTGAAATTTCTTCCCTTTAACAAGTGTTTTCCTTTCATTGAGGGGCGCACCCCTAGTGTCCTAAAAATACCCACCAACGCTTGATTTATTAAGGGTTTACTACAACAATCTCATAACAAGACTCATTCTGGTCTGGTCTATTTTTGGAGGTAAATTGTCTAAAAGGCTTCAGATTCCACTCACTAAACAAAAAACTGGTCTGATAGTTATCTCTCATGCCGATGACTTGCTCTTATTTTGTGGGGCGGCCACCTTGGCGCTATTGGATGAAGGTTGGAAAATCCATGTTATTAGAGTTACTGATGACCGTTGGGATAGCTGGGGTCTTGATGAAATTGAGACTATTAGGCGTAATAAGTCTGAGTTTGACGAGGTCTTATCTGCCCTTGGCATTAATTCTTTATCAGAATTTGGATATCAGACAGATACTTTAGGAGATAAAAGTGAGGTTTCACTTCGAAATCAAATAGTCGAGGTAATTAGAGAGACTAGGCCATATTTAGTGATGAGTTTTGATCCAGATTCAATTAAATTCGAGGATAACCAAGATCACATTTTGGTCGGCAAAGCAGTGGCTGAGGCTTGTTGGACCGCGGGATTTGATAAACACCCAAGTGGAAAAGTAGACCAGTTGGCACCTCATCTCCCAATAGAGCGATGGTATTTCGGAAGAAGCGTTGTAGAGGAAACTCATTATCTCGATCTTTCGGATTACGAAGATCGTTTAATTGAACTAATCTCATTACATAGAACTATGATTAGCAACATGGTTGCGCAAGCCAATTTGCAGGCAGAGTTTTTGGGCTATTCATTAAGTAAATTGCAAAATGAATATCAGAAGAATTCAAAGCTATTTGCTAAATTACTACTGCGTGACCGTAGGTTAGAGAAGTATAGAATTATTGGTCCAGAAAGAATTAATCAATTAATTGATGAATATGGAGAGTCAAAATGACGTTTAAGGCTCAAGGCTTTAATGCAACCTATGGAAATAATATTTCTGTGGATGCAATAAATAATGCTGGCGATTACATACTTATAACTCAACCTGAACCTTGGGCCTTGCTTGACCATAAAATTGATAACAGACCATTGCAAATAATTCAATCTGGCGATCTCTCTCCACAGCACCTGGATACTCTCGCTAAAGAATCTCCGGCCGTCACAGTTATTGGCCTTGGCGGAGGCGGAGCCATGGATACTGCCAAGTGGATTCATTGGAGAAGACAGTTACCTCTGTTGCAGTTTCCCTCTCTTCCAAGTGTTGATGCTTGTTTCACACGAATGTCTGCTCTTCGAGATAGAGGCGGTGTGCGCTACGAGGGCGATGCGGTCCCTGAAATGGTTTATGTTGATTTTGAGCTCTTTCGCGCTGCACCAAAGTCCATGGTTACCAGCGGAATCGGTGATGTTCTCTCTTGCCAAACCGCCTGGTTTGACTGGAAATTAGCTCATGAGGCTGGCAAGGATGAGTTTGGTTGGACTGCCGAGATGCCAAAAATTTCTCAAACATACCTAGACGAGCTTTATCTATGTGCTCCGGGAATTGCTGAGCTTACCGATGATGGCTTACGGAGATTAATGGAATTACATCGCGATATCGGTTGGCGTTGCCACGATATGGGACATGCAAGATTTGAAGAAGGATCAGAGCACTTCTTTGCCTACACTTTTGAGGAGGTAACAGGCAGGACAATTCTTCACGGAGAATTGGTAAGTATGGGGGTTTTGATAATGTCTTACCTCCAAGGCAACAACTTCCAACGAGCAAAAGAGACTATAACTTTAGCTAAAACTCGGCATCGCTTAGAAGAGCTGGGGGTTAAGCGTGAGGAAGTTATTGAAAGTTTAAGAAGACTTCAAACGTATACAGTTGAGCAAAATCATTGGTATTCACAGGCCAGACTAGTAGATCCGAATAGAATAAATGATGACGAAATTATCAGCTTATTAGATTGGTAATTTTTAATTAGTAAGGGTCACCTTACTAAGTCCAGCAGGTGAATCTGGATTGAATCCATTCTTGACTGCAAATCCCAGAGTCAGGTACTGAATTAGCGCAGCATCAATTATTGTTGAATCTTCTTCTTTCACTTCGTTTGAACCCCTTATGACTTTCTCTTCCTTGAGGGCAAGTTGATTGCTTCCAAGCCAGATTAACTCTGGCCCGCTCTTACGAATACGAACTATTGAATCTTCCAGTGCTTTCTTAGGCATTCCCGAAGGAGATAAGACAATTACTTGGCTGTTTTTATTTAGGGTTGCTATTGGACCATGTTGGTAATCAGCGCTCGACATCCCTTGAACTGGGATATAGCTAGTTTCTTGAATTTTAAGCGCCAATTCTTTGGCATTGGCATATGAATAGCCCCGCCCAATAACAACAATTTCTCTTCCTGAATCAAGGGAGTTAGCGAAGCTATCAACCTGGCTTAAGTTAGCTATGCACTCTCTGGATGAATCAACTAGATGTGCCCTTGCTTCCTCCTTATTGCCCATCCAGCTATCAACTAAAAGCAAGGATGCTAGGAGCTCTGCTGAATAGCTCTTTGTTGCAGCAACTGCAACTTCAGGTCCAGCAGAAAGATCAATGTGAATATCACCAGCTTTTGCTAGTGGAGAATCTGAATTATTCGTCATAGCAATTAATAGAGCTCCACCTTCTCTAGCGGCACTCGCAAAAGTTATAAGGTCAGGAGATCTTCCACTCTGACTTAAGGCAATTACCAAAGTATTTTTGAAATCAACCTTAGCGCCATAGATTGATACAGATGAAGGTGAAGCAAGTCCTACTGGTAATCCTAGCTTAACTTCAATCAAGAACTTCAAATAGTGCCCAGCATTATCAGATGTTCCTCGTGCCAGGATAATTACATTTGTAATATCTCGTGCGTTTATTTTCTCTGCAGCTAGTTGAAATTGCGACTTAGAATTTATCAGTCTTG
>Ga0255193_1000207_pt1 | contig 9574 bp, 9 predicted proteins | sample Miss_Yuk_RepA_8h_FD_189937 | JGI IMG/M metagenome (GOLD analysis project Ga0255193, IMG submission 189937) | Freshwater microbial communities from Mississippi River, Louisiana, United States - Miss_Yuk_RepA_8h | ecosystem: Environmental > Aquatic > Freshwater > River | place: USA: Louisiana...
ACGCCAACAGCTGATTCGTCTGGCACTGCATCGATTTCTGTTGGTGCTGGTGTGTTTACCGATTCGGTAGGTAATGGAAATGATGCGAGTTCTGCACTGAGTATTTCGTATGACACGGTGCCGCCAACTACTACGACAACGACGACGACTACGGTGCCGTCGACCACTACGACTACGGTGCCGCCGAATACCACGACGACGACGACGGTTCCTGCAACGACGACTACTACGGTGCCGCCGGATACCACGACGACTACGACGACGGTTCCTGCTACGACTACGACAACAACGGTTCCTGCAACAACCACGACAACTACGACAACTACGACGGTGCCGCCGGATACCACGACGACTACGACGACGGTTCCTGCTACGACTACGACAACAACGGTTCCTGCAACAACCACGACAACTACGACAACTACGACGGTTCCTGCAACTACCACGACTACGACGACGGTTCCTGCAACCACCACGACTACGACGGTGAGAAGCACTACTTACAGTGATTGGACCGTCTCTGTTTCACCAACAGCAGTATCACCATCTGAAAAATTCTCAATGGAAGTTTCAGTGACATGCCCCAACAAGATGGCTAATGGCTATTTCTACGGGACACCTACTGGAACTCCGCTGTTTAAGTTTGAGATCAAAACTTCCTTAGGAGTGAACTCTGGAGGTGGCGATGTGTTCAAAGGAGCTCAATCGTTGTCGAACAGCAACTACACCGTTACATACACGTTGGAGATAAAAGCGCCAACTACTGAAGGGCTGTACACAGTCCAGGTCTACAGCAGTGGTGCAGCAGCTGATCACATCTACTGCAAGATGCAAATGAATGGTCGTACTAATGGTCCAAAAACTTTGTTGACAGTTGAATCGGTTGCCTCGACGACGTCGTCTTCATCGACTACGACTTCATCTACGACTACAACAACTTCAACAACTTCAACAGTCAAACCGACAACAACCACAACGATTCAATCTTCGTCGACTAGTGCATTAGCCATTTCATCGACGACAACTATTTCATCGACGACAACTATTTCATCCACGACAACTAGTTCATCCACAACGACCACAACTATTCCGCCGCTACCAGTTGAACCTGCCGCGCTAAATCGAGCCGATACAAGTCAGCCTGTGGTTCTCATTGGTGGAGTTATTGCGACTCCGGAGATCGTGCAAGATCCTTCATCATTGACCTTGTTCATACGCGGGGTTGTGGTTGGTGTTGAGACCGACTCATCCAATGGAAACAATCTCGCTCTCACTGTAGATGGGCGATTGCGACTCATAAACGGAAACGTAACCAATATCAATCTCGGTGGATTCAAATCATCCAGTGATGTTCAGTTATGGATCATTCAAGAATCACAGATAGACCAGAAGTACATCGGCAGTTATACAACTGATGAAGACGGAGCGCTTGTTACATCAATCGAAATCCCAAGCGGACTAGGAAGTGGTAATGCGGATCTAGTTCTTTCAGGTGAGAATGCTGACGGATCTGATGTCGTGGTTGGTCTACCGGTTTCACTAGAAATGACCAGCAGTTTTAGTGGATTCACAGATTCATTGCTGGCGGGTTTCCTATTCGCAATTGGCTCAGTTTTCACTTTCTTGGTATTGCGGAAGAAGAGAAATGCTGAGGAGATCGAGCCTTTAGTTTTTGAGTGAATTCGGTACATCCTCGGGAAATCGAATGGCAGAATGGACTGGTCCGAAGTGGCAGAATTGGCCTCGTGCAACGCCGATTCACACAGATAGATGTGTTTTCCAGCAAGCCATATCGGGGTAACCCGGTGGCGGTGGTTGTTGATTGCGATGGCCTGGATGATGGCGAAATGCAGCAGTTCGCTCGGTGGACCAACCTTTCTGAGACCACATTCCTTCTGCCTCCAACGAACCCTGCTGCTGATTATCGCGTGAGGTTTTTTACACCTACAGAAGAATTGCCCTTTGCAGGTCATCCAACTCTTGGGTCTGCATATGCGTGGCTAATTTATGGCGGAACACCTCGAAGCGATAACACGATTGTTCAGGAATGTGAAGTGGGTCTAATCGATGTGCGCCGCGATGGGAATTCACTGTCATTCGCTGCGCCATCACTTTTGCGTGGTGGTTCTGTGGAGGAGTCACTGGTAATAGAGGCAGCAGCGTCGCTAGGCATTGATAGGAATGCAATTACTGATTCGGCTTGGATCGATAACGGTCCTGGTTGGCTCGGTGTTCAACTCAAATCTGCAGAGCAAGTACTGGCGATTAAACCGCAAAAGACAAATCTCACATTGGGAGTTATCGGCGCGTATCCAACTGGGTCACGCTTCGCATATGAAGTTCGTGCGTTTTATTCATCGAGTGGAGTCACTGTTGAAGATCCGGTGACTGGAAGCCTTCATGCATCGATGGCTCAATGGTTGATCGGCGCAGGCCGTTTCATTCCGCCATATTTGGCGTCTCAAGGTCAGGCAATGGGTCATGCAGGTGAAGTTCAAGTTTCAATGGATGAATCAAAACAGGTTTGGATTGGTGGCGAAGTTACTGCGTGCATTCAGGGAACTGTTGAGATCTAGACGAGCTAATACGACTCTTGGCGTCGCTAGTTGAGGTTGCGAAGAACTAAGCCTGTTTGAAGTTTTGGTGTGAAAAAAGTTGATTTGGGTGGCATAAGTAAACCTTCGGCGGCGGTGCGCTGAATTTCAGAAACACTCACAGGTCGAATCAAAATCGCCGCTGCGTAATTGCCGGTTTTAAGTTGAGCAGTGACTTCGCTAAAGCCATGTTGATACGAGACTGATTTTTCGATGTCGGCGAGTGCGTGTTCAAGATACACACTGTCTAGATTGCGCACACCAGTGAACATCTCTGACTTTGGCTTTAAAGATTTGGTTTGGCCATTCGGCGCGACAAAAGTTAGATGATTGTCATGGGACATTTTCGCGATGATTGAAGGTGTGAGTGTTGGCAAATCTGCAATGTCAAAGAACTTTTCAAGTTGTTTTAATAGCGAGCTAATTTCAACATTTGCATAAAGTCGATGAATTGCCGCAACGCTTAATTGATCATCGATAAGTTCGTTGATATAGCAGAGAGTAGATCTTGCATCTTTTAGCTGGGGGTTCTCGTCGCGATAAGTGCGGCTAATTGCATAGCGATGGTGGCCATCGGCAATGACTACTGGATGTTGGGCAATTAGTTTGCTGATCACTGCACATCGCGCTCGATTGCTGACGCGTTCGACGATGTGTTGCACATCATTTTCGTCAGTAAATGCACCAAGTAATTCGCCAGGTTCGACAAGCGCTGTTGAAAGTTGTGGTGTTAGTGAGAGGCCCCAAATAGGTGAAAGGTTTGCCTGTGTCGCGCGAGTCAAGTCAAGGCGGTCAGTTTTGGCTTTTGGTGTTGTCTGTTCGTGCGGCAAGACTTCTTTTGAGTTCGGTTCTTCGATTTGAAGCGCTCCGATAACACCGACGGTCTCACGCGCGCGACCGGCGCTATCGACAAACTTCATGCGGTAGAGGGTAAAACTTGGCTCGGCGTCGAGTTGTAGTGCGCCCGATTCGATCCACGAAGAAAGAGTCTTCGCGGCTTGACGATATGGGTCTGGTCCAACTGGCAAGTCGAGATGCACGATGTTGTGCGTGCTGCGACGGGCATAACTTTCTCGATCTGCGTCGCTTTGCACATCGTATGGTTGAGCGCAAACGTCACCAAGCGAATATTTCGGCGAATATCGAAGTGCGCGGAAGGGTTCAAACTGAGGCACACTGAAAGGGTGGCAGAGATGGCGTTAATCGGCAACCCGCAATGAAGAATTCTTCGGCAGCTCCAATTTTGTGTGATTTGGACGGCGTGGTTTGGCTATCGCACGAGCCGATTGCTGGCTCAGTCGAGGCGATTGCAGCGTTGCGCTCGGCGGGACATCGAGTTTTGTTTGTGACGAATAATTCTTACGCCAAAGTTGCACAGCAAGAAGAAACTCTCAAGTCGATTGGAATACCAGCAGTTGGCGATGTGCTCACATCGTCAGGGGCAGCGGCGACTTTGTTGAAGCCGGGTCAACGCGTTTTGGTGGCTGGTGGACCAGGAGTAGTCGAAGCAGTTGAGAGTGTTGGCGCCATTGTCGCAGGACGAACCGATGACGATTCGTCGCCTGAAGCGCAACTTATAACTGACTCTGCAATCGACGCAGTGATCGTCGGCTTTCATCGAACCTTTGACTTTGAGTCGATGCGTCGAGCGTCGGCTGCGGTGCGTGCTGGCGCAACATTGATTGGCACAAACGATGATGCGACGTATCCGACTTCAACAGGTGTGATACCTGGTGGTGGCTCGATTTTGGCGGCAATTGCGACTGCGAGTGGCGTCGCGCCAATCATTGCGGGGAAACCGTTTGCCCCGATGGGCGAGTTGGTACGACGCGCGTTGAACACCCGCGATTTGAGTTCGTGCTGGATGGTGGGCGACAGATATTCAACTGACGGTGCATTTGCAAAAACTATCGGCGCAAAATTTGCCCTGGCTCTATCAGGCGTAATCGATCGTGTCGGTGCTGAGAAATTGCAGAACGAGCACAAGTTCGAACTTGTTGTCGAAGATTTGATCGGTTTGGCAAAGCACTTAGGCATCGCAATTTGAAACGTGTCCGTCTCGACCAAGCATTGGTCGCCAAGAAACTTTTTGACAATGTTGCCGCAGCGCAACTGGCAATTGACGAGCGAAAAATCACCGTTAATGGCTCGATTGCAGTTTCACACGGCTACATGGTTGCGCCAGGCGATGAGTTGTTGGTGATTGTTGCGCCGAAATATGTGAGTCGTGGAGGTTTAAAACTTGAGGCCGCGATTCGCGAGTTCGCAATTGATCTCTCAGAAAAACGTGTCCTTGATGTCGGCGCCTCAACTGGCGGGTTCACTGACTGCGCACTTCAACATGGCGCTCGCCAGGTAGTTGCTCTTGATATCGGCAAGAACCTATTGCATGAAAAATTGGCACGTGACCCACGCGTTGTTGTTATCGAAAATACAAACGGACGCGAAATTAAGCGACTTGTTAAAAAGGGTGACAAGATTTTCGGACCGCGCTTTGATGTCGCGACAGTCGACCTTTCGTTTATTTCGGCGCGCGAGGTTTTGCCGGCGGTGAAATCCGCACTTAAAGATGGCGGCATTTTGGTTCTATTGGTTAAGCCGCAGTTTGAAGCCACGAAAGCAGAGTCTGATCGTGGGTCTGGCGTGATCGTCGATTCAGCAGTTCATAATCGTGTCAATGATGAGATGTCCGAGTTCGTGCGTCAGATGGGTTGCGAGATTGTGGGAGTGATCGAATCGCCAATCCACGGGCACGACGGCAACCGTGAGTTTCTGTTAGTTGCTAAATGCGCCCGAGTTGCGTCTTGAAGTTAATAGATTGTTAGTTATGGCCGAATCGTTGAACATCATTTTCGTGGCGCACCACACGCGCCCTGAAGTGGTGCCGATTATTCGCGAGGCGAAAAAATGGCTAGACAAAAATGGTCATAACTCGTGGATGCCTATTGGTGACGCCGCCGCCCTTGGGTTGAGCGAATTTGGAGCAGATCGCTCGGCGCAAGATGCAGATTTGTTGGTCAGCCTTGGCGGAGACGGCACAATATTACGTTCGGTTGAACTTCTGGGTGGGGCGCCCGTGCCAATTTTGGGTGTGAACATGGGAACTCTGGGTTATCTAACCGAAATCGAACCTGAAGAATTGATTGATCGTCTCGAGCGTTGGATCAAGCGCGACGAAAAAAGTGTGATTGTTCTCGACGAACGAATGATGTTGGCAGTTACTTTGAAATCACAACACAGGAGCCAGACGTGGCGCGCGCTGAACGAAGCCGTAATCGAGCGACAGCAATCTGGGCACACCGTTTGGCTCGATGTAACGATCAATCATGAAGTTTTTGCTCGATATTCTGCTGACGGTGTAATTGTTGCAACACCCACCGGGTCAACTGCATATTCGATGTCTGCACGCGGGCCGGTTGTTTCTCCTCGACATAAGGCGATGTTGCTCACCCCTGTTTCGCCACACATGTTGTTTGATCGCAGTCTCGTGCTCGGGCCAACAGAAACATTGAGTATGCAAGTTGTAGGCACACGTCCGGCTGAGTTAGCGATTGATGGTCGCCATGTTGCCAGCCTCGATCAAGGCGACGTCGTGAGTTTCGAAGCCGACAGTTGTTCAGCGCACTTTGTTCGGTTCACACAACAGCCAAAGTTTCACCAAATCGTTCGCGCAAAATTTGGACTAGGAGACGAATAGTGCTCAGCGAGTTGCGCATCGAAAATTTAGGCGTAATCGAAAAACTTGAAATTGTCTTGACAGGTGGTCTCACCGCATTGACCGGCGAGACAGGCGCCGGTAAAACGATGTTGGTTGAGGCAATCAGTTTGCTCGTCGGCGGTCGTGCAGATGCGAGCATTATTCGACCCGGTGCGAGCGAGGCGCGCGTAGAGGGTCGCTTTGTTGACAAAGATGTTGAGGTGGTTCTGGCTCGAGTTATCCCACTTGATGGTCGGTCGCGCGCCTATGTAAATGGTCGGTTGGCTACGGTTGGCAATCTGGCTGAGCAGGGTATATCGCTCGTAGATCTGCACGGTCAACACGCTCATCAGAGTTTGCTCGGTCAAAGTGCTCAGCGCGCGGCGCTTGATGCGTTTGCTGGGGTCGATCTAACCGAACTGCGCGCAGCAAGAGCTCGGCTCACTGAGATTGATGCGAATATGGCGGCAATTGGTGGCGATGAGCGAGCGAGGGCTCGTGAAATTGATTTGCTTTCTTTTCAAGTTGAAGAAATTGGCAATGCTGGCTTGAGTGATGCCAATGAAGATGAAACCCTCGAGCGTGAAGAAGACTTGTTGGCAGATGCTGTCGCACATCGCGAAGCACTTTGGCAAGCAGTTGCAGCTATCACTGAAGATGGTGGTTCTGGTGATGGCTTGGCTCAAGCCATATCTGCGCTTGGTCATCGCGACGCACTCGGCGAACTGGCGTCGCGGCTGAAATTATTGCAACAAGAGCTGACTGATGTTGCCAGTGATTTGCGCGCAAAGGCCGAGTCAACCGAAGAAGACCCAGAGCGACTTGACGAAATCCGCAAGCGGCGACAGTTGTTGGTCGATTTACGTCGAAAATATGGCGAGACCCTGGCTGATGTCATTAAATACGGTCAAGAAGTTGGCGAGCGACTTAGTGATCTGCAGAGTTTCGAACAGCGGGCAATCGAACTTGAAGCGCAACGTGAAAAGGCGCTAGCTGAATTGGCAAAAGCCGAAAAAGCAGTTGGCGCCAAGCGTCGAGCAGCGGCCCCAAAACTTGCATCTGCTGTCGAAGCACATCTAAAGACCTTGGCGATGAACAATGCTTCGCTCGCAATTACGGTCGGAGACGACCCTGGTGACGAAGTTGTAGTTCTATTGTCGGCAAATCCTGGTTCGCCGTTGTTGCCATTGACCAAAGTTGCATCAGGCGGAGAACTAGCGCGCACAATGCTCGCATTGAGACTCGTTTTGACTCAGGCCCCGGGCACACTGGTGTTTGACGAGGTCGACGCAGGCATCGGCGGTACGGCGGCCGTCGCGGTAGCAAAGTCGTTGGCAGATTTGGGGCAGCGCCATCAGGTTTTGGTTGTTACTCATTTGGCTCAAGTCGCCGCGGCGGCCCAGACTCAAATAAATGTGACCAAAGCAGTGCGGGCAAAACAGACTTTTGCCACGGCAACGATGCTTTCGGGCGAAGACCGAGTTGCCGAAATCGCGCGCATGCTTTCGGGCGGGGTCGCCCAAGAGTCGGCGACCGAGCATGCCAGAGATTTACTCTCGGCATCAGGTGCCAAGAAACGACGCCCCTGAGTTTTCGGATATGCTTATCTTCCGTCATAGTCACTGTGGAGAATCCACACTTAGTTAACAAAGACGGGAGCCCGAAGTGCCAAAGCACGTGTTCGTAACGGGCGGAGTCGCCAGCGGTCTTGGCAAAGGTTTGACTGCAAGTTCACTTGGTCGTCTCTTAAAAATGCGCGGACTTCGCGTAACGATGCAAAAACTTGACCCGTATATCAACGTTGACCCGGGCACGATGAACCCATTCGAGCACGGTGAAGTTTTTGTTACTGATGATGGCGGCGAAACCGATCTTGACTTGGGTCACTATGAGCGATTCATTGATGAGCCCCTGACTCGCGCATCAAATGCAACGACTGGTTCGATTTATCAAGCAGTTTTGGCAGCCGAGCGACGCGGCGACTACCTCGGCCGTACGGTTCAGGTGATTCCGCATGTCACTGACGAGATTAAACGTCGCATTCGCCGTCTGGTAAACGATGAAGTTGATGTTGTGATCACCGAGGTGGGTGGCACCGTTGGTGACATTGAGATCTTGCCGTTTCTTGAGGCTATTCGCCAGTTTCGCAACGAAGTCGGTCGCGACAATGTTTGTTATGTGCATGTCACCTTGGTGCCTTTTATCGGACCGAGCGGTGAACAAAAGTCGAAACCGACTCAACACAGCGTCACCGAGTTACGCAGTCGGGGTATTCAGCCCGATGTAATCGTCTGTCGAAGTGATGAGCCACTAAGTGACTCACTAAAGCGCAAAATCTCTAATCAATGTGACGTCGACAATCGTGCAGTGATCAACGCGGTAGATGTCAAGAACATTTACGAACTGCCGTTAATTTTTCACGATGAAGGACTTGACACCGTTATTTGTGACGTGTTGCGAATTGATGCCCCAATTGACTTGTCGCATTGGCGACAATTAGTCGCGCGTATCGAAGCATCAGTTTCGCCGGTTCGCATCGGCCTGATCGGCAAATACGTTGATCTTCATGACGCTTATCTTTCGGTTATAGAAAGTTTGAAGCACGCAGGGTTTCATCACGGTGCGCAGATTGAAGTTGTGTGGATACAGGCTGAAGATGTCGAAGGTTTGCTTGCCGACGAAGCAATCGGTTCGCTGGACGGCATTGTGATACCTGGTGGCTTTGGTCCTCGTGGCATCGAGGGCAAAATTCGCGCGGCCGAATATGCGCGTGAAAATCAGGTGCCATGTCTTGGTCTGTGTCTAGGCATGCAAGTGATGACAGTTGAGTTTGCGCGAAATGTGGTTGGCCTAAAAGATGCCAACTCAACTGAGTTCAATGCCGCGACACCGCATCCAGTTATCGACTTAATGAACGACCAACGCGAAGTAACCGACAAGGGCGGCACGATGCGGCTCGGTGCGTATTATGCAGTTCTTACGCCAGGCACGAAAGTTGCCAACGCATATGGCGAGCCAGTTGTAAGTGAGCGTCATCGTCATCGATATGAATTCAACTCAAACTACCGAGCACGAATCGAAGAAGCTGGTTTGTTGTGCAGTGGTACGTCGCCAGACAAACGTCTCGTCGAATTTGTTGAACTCGAGAATCATCCATTCTGGGTCGGCACTCAAGCACACCCAGAATTCAAGAGTCGACCAGATCGACCACATCCGTTGTTTCGAGAATTAATTGGTGCTGCATTGAAGTATCGCACCACGCGTCTTTCTCAGTTGCCGATTG
>Ga0255193_1000208_pt1 | contig 9570 bp, 4 predicted proteins | sample Miss_Yuk_RepA_8h_FD_189937 | JGI IMG/M metagenome (GOLD analysis project Ga0255193, IMG submission 189937) | Freshwater microbial communities from Mississippi River, Louisiana, United States - Miss_Yuk_RepA_8h | ecosystem: Environmental > Aquatic > Freshwater > River | place: USA: Louisiana...
GCCTGGCGGGTATCGTTAAATGCTTTGCCGCTGGCGATAATGCCGAACCGATCATCGGCGCCGGAGATGACATTGTGGTTTAAGCGGTTGGCCCGCACATACGCTAGGGCTGCATACCACTTGGTCTCCATGAGTCGGGCTTCTTGATCCAGCGCCGCATCCGGCCAGCGGATGTGAACACCAGAGGCCGGCATCGGAAAGTCCTGCGGTAACACCAGATGAATGCGATCGTGATCGACCAAGACGGTCGCCGATGACTCCACGACCTCTTGAATTGTCTTCATGCCACACCACAGGCCGGAGAATCGGCTCATCGCAAACGCATGCAGGCCCATATCCAAAATACCTTGTACATCCGATGGGAAAAACACCGGAAAACCACAGGCCTTGAAAATATGATCGCTTTGATGGGCAGCCGTTGAACTTTTGGCGACATGGTCATCACCAGCAACCGCAATCACGCCGCCCAGCCGCGATGTGCCCGCCATGTTGGCGTGCTTAAACACATCTGAGCAGCGATCAACGCCTGGGCCCTTGCCATACCAGATGCCAAATACGCCATCGACCTTGCGCTTGTCGGGAAAGAGATCGAGCTGCTGCGTGCCCCAGATCGCGGTGGCAGCGAGCTCCTCATTCACGCCAGGCTGAAACACCACCTGATGGGCCGCCAGGTGCTTGCGCGCAGCCCACAGGGCCTGGTCATATCCGCCAAGCGGACTGCCACGATACCCGCTGATGAATCCGCCAGTATTTAAGCCCGCCTGCTGATCGCGCTGCCACTGCATCATGGGCAGCCTCACCAGCGCCTGAATGCCGCTCATAAAGGCCCAACCGCGCTCCAGCGTGTATTTATCGTCGAGCGATACCTGTCGCTCTGGTGGCGGGGGCGTTTCTTGCTTCATGAAACAAGATGGTCAGGCACGACGGGAAGGGGCGTCAACCCATTCCCGTGGCCCGTGCTGGAAACCCCCAAGCGGCGGGGAGAGGCCTACTTCTTTTTCTGTGGCGGCAGATCGGTACAGCCGCCCGAGAAGACCTCGGCCACCATGCCAATTGACTCTCCCAGGGTCGGATGGGGATGGATCGTCTTGCCGATATCGTGCGGATCTGCACCCATTTCAATGGCCAATGCGAATTCACCAATCATGTCGCCCGCGTGGGTGCCAACAATCGCACCACCAATGACGCGATGGCTCTCGGGATCCACAATAATTTTCGTAAAGCCCTCGTCCCGGCCGTTGGCGATTGCGCGGCCTGAAGCCGCCCAAGGGAATACGGCTTTTTCGATCTTCATGCCCTTGGCCTTGGCCTCATCCTCGGTCACGCCGACCCAAGCAACTTCGGGATCGGTGTAAGCCACAGACGGAATCACGCGGGCATCGAAAAATGATTTCTGCCCTGCCGCCGCCTCGGCCGCAACATGGCCTTCGTGCACCGCCTTGTGCGCCAGCATTGGGTTGCCAACAATATCGCCGATCGCAAAAATATGGGGCTGATTGGTCCGCATCTGGGCATCGACAGCAATAAATCCGCGGTCGCTCACCGTTACCCCGGCCTGCTCGGCAGCAATCGATGCGCCGTTAGGCCTTCTGCCAACAGCCTGAAGCACAAGGTCATAGACCTGCGGCTCTGCCGGTGCGCCCTCGCCTTCAAACTTCACATGAATGCCGTCGGCCTTGGCCTCAGCGCCCACGGTCTTACATTTCAGCAGGAGCTTATCGAAACGGTGAGCGTTGTGCTTCTGCCAGACCTTCACCAGATCACGGTCTGCGCCCTGCATCAGGCCATCGAGCATTTCCACCACATCAATGCGTGCGCCGAGGGTGGAATACACGGTCGCCATTTCCAAACCAATGATTCCGCCACCAATCACCAGCATACGCTTGGGCTTAAATTTCAGCTCTAACGCACCGGTAGAAGTCACGACACGCTCATCCTGCGGCATAAAGGGCAGCTTCACGGCCTCGGAACCCGCTGCAATGATGGCATTTTGAAAGCCGATGACTTTTTTGCTGCCATCTGCAGCCGTAACTTCGATGTGAAAGCTATCAATGAACTTACCCACGCCCTGCACGACTTGCACTTTGCGTGCCTTGGCCATACCGGCTAAGCCGCCGGTGAGCTTGCCAATCACTTTTGATTTGTGATCGCGCAGCTTATCCAGATCAACAGCGGGCTCACCGAAGCTCACACCGAGTGCGCCCATGTGTTTGACTTCGTCCATGACCGCCGCGACATGCAGCAGTGCTTTCGACGGGATGCAGCCAACGTTTAAGCAGACGCCACCGAGTGTGGAGAAGCGCTCAATGAGCACCGTATTCATACCGAGGTCGGCTGCACGAAACGCTGCAGAGTAGCCGCCTGGGCCGGCGCCTAAGACTGCCATGTCGCAGGAGATGTCGGGAGTGCCGGTGAAGCGTTTGATCGAATTGGCTGCTGAGCTCGGAGTTCCCTGTGGGTTCGCAGCGCCGCCTGAGTTCGGATTCGACTGACTGCCAGCGTCGCCTGAGCTCGGCGCTTCGCTCGGCCCCCCTTTTAACTCGCCTCGACCCGATTCCGCAGTGGGCCCGCTCACGGACGCACCAGCCGATGGGACAGCGCGGAGCGAGTCAGAAACGGTTTCGAGCGGAGCGCTGGGCCCGGCGGCGGGTGCGCCTGCACCTGCGGCCTCGATGAGTGCGACTACGGAGCCTTCGGAGACTTTGTCGCCGAGTTTGACTTTCATCTCGACGATCTTTCCGGCAATGGAGGCTGGGATCTCCATTGAGGCTTTATCACTTTCAACCGTAATTAAGCTTTGCTCAACGCTAATGCTGTCTCCGGGCTTAACTAATACTTCAATGATTTCGACATCTTTGAAGTCCCCAATATCCGGAACCTTTAACTCAACAGTTGCCATGTTTCGTTCTCCTGTTGGGGTGCCGGCTACGCGGACATCGCGCTGGGGCGGCTGGATTGAATGCCGAACTTCTTGATGGCATCGCTCACCACAGACATCTTGATCTTGCCTTCATCTGCAAGACCGCGCAGCGCAGCGAGCGCCACATAGCGGCGGTCCACCTCAAAGAACTCACGCAGCTTGGCACGGGTATCCGATCGGCCAAACCCGTCGGTGCCCAGAGTGATGTAACGGCGGCCCGCCGGCACATAGGGCCGGACCTGATCCGAGAACAGACGCATATAGTCTGTCGCAGCAACAATCGGGCCTGCCCGATCCTGCAGCTGCTGGGTCACAAAGGGCACCCGCGGATTTTCGGTGGGGTTCAGTAAATTAAACCGCTCGCACTCCATGCCATCGCGACGCAGCTCGGTAAAGCTCGGGCAACTCCAGATGTCTGCAGTCACACCAAACTCTTTTAACAGATCTGCTGCTGCGATGACTTCACGCAAGATTGTGCCGCTGCCCATCAGCTGCACCCGATGCTTGGCAGAGGCGTCGCCCTCCCGCAGCAGATACATGCCCTTCAGGATATGTGCTTCGGTGCCCGGCTTAAATCCCGGATGGGCATAGTTCTCATTCATCAGGGTGACATAGAAGAAGATGTCCTCCTGGTTTTCGACCATGCGCTTTAAACCCGAATGCAGAATGACTGCGACCTCATGGGAGAACGTCGGGTCATACGAAACACAATTCGGAATCACGGAGGCAAGAATATGGCTGTGGCCATCCTCGTGCTGCAGGCCCTCGCCGTTGAGCGTGGTTCGGCCCGCAGTGCCGCCCAGCAAAAAGCCACGGGCCCGCATATCACCGGCTGCCCATGCCAGATCTCCCACCCGCTGCAATCCAAACATCGAGTAGTAAATGTAAAACGGGATCATGATCCGGTTATTGGTGGAGTAGCTGGTCGCTGCCGCTATCCATGAACTCATGCCACCTGCTTCGTTAATGCCCTCTTGCAGGATCTGGCCTTTTACATCTTCGCGGTAATACATCACCTGGTCGCGATCAACCGGCTCGTATTTCTGCGGCTCTACTGAGTAAATACCGATCTGCCTAAAAAGTCCTTCCATACCGAAGGTGCGGGCCTCATCGACCAGAATCGGCACCACACGCGGGCCGAGCTCTTTGTCACGCAGCAGCTGCGTCAGGCAGCGGACATAGGCCTGGGTTGTTGATATCTCGCGGCCCTCTGGCGTTGCTTCCAGCGCCGGAGCAAAGACATCCAGGGCTGGCACCTTGAGTTGCTCGTCGGCCTTCATGCGGCGCGCCGGCAGATACCCGCCCAAAGCGGTACGACGCTCGTGCAGATACTTCATCTCTGGAGCATCTTCGGCAGGCTTGTAAAACGGAATGTCATGCAGCTTGTCGTCCGGAATGGGAATGCCAAATCGATCCCGGAACTCATGAATGGTCATGTCATCGAGCTTTTTGGTCTGATGCGCGGTATTGCGGCCTTCGGCCACCTTGCCCATGCCATAGCCCTTAATGGTCTTCACCAAAATGACAGTCGGCTGGCCTTTGTGCCGCGATGCTGCGGAGAACGCCGCATAGATCTTGTGCGGATCATGGCCGCCACGGTTGAGGCGCCAGATATCGTCATCGCTCATGCGCGAGACCATCTCCAAGAGCTTGGGATGCTTGCCAAAGAAATGTTTGCGCACATAGGCGCCATCATTGGCTTTGTAATTCTGATACTCACCATCGACGGTATCCATCATCACCTGCTGCAGCAGTCCCTCTTTGTCTTTTGCCAAGAGCGGATCCCAATAGGATCCCCAGATGACCTTGATGACATTCCAGCCTGCACCACGGAAATCACTCTCCAGCTCCTGAATAATCTTTCCGTTGCCGCGCACCGGCCCATCGAGACGCTGCAGATTGCAGTTCACAACAAACACCAGGTTATCGAGCTTTTCTCGGGCAGCAAGACCGATGGCGCCCATCGACTCGGGCTCATCCATCTCACCATCACCGCAGAAGGCCCAGACCTTACGCTCCTCGGTATCCGCAAGGCCACGGGCATGCATGTATTTCAGAAAACGGGCCTGATAAATCGCCATCAGCGGACCCAGGCCCATCGAAACGGTGGGGAACTGCCAGAAATCCGGCATCAACTTCGGGTGTGGGTAGCTCGATAGGCCCTTGCCATCGACTTCACGACGGAAGTTATTGAGTTGATCCTCATTGATGCGGCCCTCCAAATAGGCGCGGGCATAAATTCCGGGCGATGAATGGCCCTGAATAAAGAGCAGATCGTGGCCCTTGGGATGATCGGGGCCCTTCCAGAAATGATTAAAGCCGATGCCCAGCATATTGGCCAGCGACTGAAAACTCGAGATGTGGCCACCAAGATCTCCCTCACCGCGATTCGTTCGGACCACCATGGCCATCGCATTCCAACGCATCCAGGAGCGCAGACGCTCCTCGTACTCTAGATTGCCGGGGCAGTGCTCTTCGAGCGATGCCGGAATCGTGTTGACGTAAGCAGTGTTTGCTGAAAACGGAATGAAGCCCCCAGTTCGGCGGGTTTTATCAATCAGCTTTTCGAGAAGAAATTGGGCGCGCTCGGGTCCCTCGCGCTCGATGACGGCCTCCAGCGAGTCCAGCCATTCCCTTGTCTCCACCTCATCCATGTCGACGCGTTGTGGCTCGGCCATGGTCACCTCCCATCATTTTTGTGAAATGTTTGTTGTGAGCCGAATTGTGCGCAGGGGATCCCACTGAGGACAAGTAATTTTTCATGATACGAACTATAATTTCACATTAAGAAATATCGGGCCAGCCCGACCCCTCTCGCCAGAAACGTGCAAGGTGTGGTCTCATCTGCGACCGAGCCCAGGCCAATCGCCCCGACCCCATGCCCGATAAAGACCAGAGCACCATCCCCGAGGTCCTTGATCCAATCAAGCTCGGACCGCTGCGCTCTTCGCGATCAATGCGCTGGATCCTGGTCTCCCCGATCGTTGCTGTGGTTGCCCTGGCCATGCTCATGGCTGCCACCATTTGGTATCTGACCGCATCAGAATCCAATCAGCAGCAGCAGGCACTGATTCGCGATGTCAACGCCACCCAACGGCAGATCGGCGAGCGGCTGCAGCGGGCACAGGACGAAGTAAGCGGGTTCGCCAGTCAGCTTCCCGTCAAGCCAACGGGCCGCGATCTGCAGCGATTTGCCGAGAACTTTTTTGTCAAACACCCCGAGGTCGTTTTTGTAGCGTGGCTGGATCGCAACTCAGTGGTGCGGTTTGTGAGCACCTCGCAGGGCCTGCCGACACAGGGCTTTGATCGGCTGGGCAGCCCTCTGGCACGAAAGCCCAGCATCACGGCATTTGAATACGCGATGAGTGCCAAAAAGCCGCACTACTCTGGCCCCATTCGCACCCCGAATGACATCGAGGTTGATCTTCATGTGCCCATCATTCGCAATGGGGCTGCCGATGGCGTCTTGGTTGCCACCTACTCGCTGCCGTCGATGTTGCTGACCACCATTCCGAGCGAGATCGGCGGCCGCGTTGCTTTTAGTCTTGTGGGCGCTGAAGGCGAACGACTTGGCCAGACCCGAAGCGAGGACACCGCATCCGGCGGGCCGGCCTATGAGGTGCCGCTTGAGCCCATGTCCAAACAGATTCGCCTGCGCGGCTTTATTCAGCGGCCAGTGAGCACAATCTATAACGATGTCATCACCACGTTGGTCGTCGGACTGATTTTATTTGCCGTGATCAGCCAAATCGTTGTCTGGCGAAACACACGCCGCCGACTTGGCGCTGAACAAGAACTTGCCGAGGAGACCGCCTTTCGCCGGGCGATGGAGAATTCGCTTTCCACAGGAATGCGGGTGATCGACCTTGAGGGCCGCATCAAGTATGTCAATCCTGCGTTTTGCAAAATGGTGGGCTTCACCGCCGAAGAACTGACAGGCGCAAGCCCGCCCTACCCCTACTGGCCGGGCGATGCCCAAGATCAATTGGGAAGAAACCTTGATCGGATGTTGGCCGGTGAGAGCCCGCCCTCAGGCCTGCCGATTAACATCGTGCGTAAGGATGGCAGCCGGCTCACCGTGCGGATGTATACCTCGCCGCTGATTGATCAAAGCGGCCAGCAGACTGGCTGGATGACCTCAGTGACAGACATCACCGAGCAGACCCGTATTCGTCAGGAGCTTGCCCAATCCCAGGAACGATTCATCACCGTATTGCAGGCCCTTGATACTGCGGTCTCAGTGGCCGCACCCACACCAACGGGCGAGCTGCTCTTTGCAAACCAGGCCTATAAAAAGTGGTTCGGTAACTCAATTACCGATGGCCACCGCTATCTCTCTGCCGCGGCACGCGGGCCCTGGGCTGATGTTCGTGAGGTCTACAGCGAAATCGTAGAGCGCTGGTTTGAAGTCCGCATCAGAAGCATTCAATGGGTGGATGGCCGTGCGGTAGAGCTGATGGTGGCCACCGACATCACCCAGGAGCGGGCCAACCAGCAGGCCCAGCGCGAACAGCACGAAAAACTTCAGCAGACCGCGCGGCTGGTGACCATGGGCGAGATGGCCTCCTCGCTTGCCCATGAGCTGAATCAGCCGCTGACTGCGATTGCCAATTACACCTCGGGTGCAGCCTCCCGGATTCGATTGGCGGAGTCGCGCGGCGAAGATATCCCAAACGAGGACTTGATTGATCTACTGACCAAGACCGCGCGGCAAGCAGAGCGGGCCGGACAGGTCATCCGCCGAATTCGGGGCTTTGTAAAGCGCAGTGATCCGATCCGCAGGCTGACTGATCCGCGCACGATTCTTGCGGACTCTCTGGGCCTTGCAGAGATCGATGCACGCGAGCAAGGCATTGAGCTGGTTCAGAAAATTCCCGATGGCCTGCCGATGCTGAATGTGGATCCGGTGCTCATTGAGCAGGTGCTGGTCAATCTCGTGAAAAACGGCATCGATGCCATGCGCGGAGCGCAGCGTCGGACCCTGGTCATTGAGGTGAGCCTGATCGCTGATCAGATGGCATTTTCAGTGATTGACCGCGGCCACGGTGTTCCAAGGGCAATCCGCGACCGGCTCTTTGATTCGTTTTACACCACCAAAAACGATGGCATGGGCATGGGCCTCAATATCTGCCGCTCCATTATCGAGTCGCATCAGGGCCGGCTCTGGTTTGAGGATAACCCCGATGGCGGCTGCACATTTCGGTTTACATTACCGGTTCAGGCGGAGACACCGCCTAAAAACACTACCCCAGAGTCGGAGGCCATGAAGTCATGAGCGCGAATCCCCAAGCCTATCGCACCGCGAATGCGGAGATGGTCTACGTTGTCGATGACGATGAGGCCGTCCGTGATTCGCTGAGGTGGCTCTTAGAGGGTCAAGGATTTCGGGTGACTGCATTCGATAGCGCAGAGCGTTTCCTTGCTTCGGTGCCAACCGGCTTTACCGGCCAGATGGGCGGCTGTCTGATTGCGGATGTGCGTATGCCCGGCATGTCCGGCACCGAGCTTCACGATGAGTTACTGCGCAGGGGCATTGCGCTGCCGTTAATTTTCATCACTGGCCATGGCACGGTGCCCATGGCCGTCAACAGCATGAAAAAGGGTGCGGTTGATTTCCTGGAAAAACCATTTAACGACGAGCATCTCTGCATGCTGGTGGCGAGTGCCTTTCAGCGGGCACGCGATGAGGGCTCGCGCGGCGTGCTGGCCAAGCGGGCCCGTGAGCTGCTGGCAAGACTGACACCCCGCGAGGAACAGGTGCTAGACCGCATCGTGGCAGGCCGACTCAATAAGCAGATTGCCGATGATCTTGATATCAGCATCAAAACGGTCGAGGCCCATCGGGCCAACATCATGGACAAGATCGAGGCCCGCACCATGGCCGATCTGATGAAGACCGCCTTAGCCGCCCGCCAGGAATAAACCGCGGCACCAATTGCTTGGGGATGCCGCCGGAGACAGCAGCCGGACCCCCAGAAAACTGCTAAACTTCGCGGTCTTGCGGCTGTAGCTCAGTTGGATAGAGTACTTGGCTACGAACCAAGGGGTCGTGGGTTCGAATCCTGCCAGCCGCGCCAAAACACCAAGGGGATCAGAGCAATCTGATCCCTTTTTTTACGCTCAGCGTTGCCAAGGGTCAGCCAATGTCCCGACTGGGCGCCGCCTCACCTGCGTCAATTCTTTTTAATGAATTTTCAAGGCGGATGGATTCACTCCGAATCGGGCCCGAAACAGGTGCGAAAAGCGGCCCATGTGTCTGAACCCAAACTGATTGGCAATCTCATGTATTGCGCCTGCAGCGCCGCTACGACTCAGCGCTTCAAACGCGAGTTCAAGTCGTAGCTGAAGAAGCCAGGCTTTTGGGCTACAACCAAATCGCGCCTTAAAGGCGAGCTGAAGATTGCGCTCGGAAAGCCCCGTAATCTGCTCAATCTCGGTCATCGTAAGATCTTCTCCAATCTGCTGACGCATAAATGCACAGGCACGGTCGACCGACTCACGATTGGCCACGCGGCGTGAGACACTCTTTCTCGCCGGCGAGATGTCTGTCAGTAAGCGCACCAGAAACCGATAGATCGTATCCTCGGCATCATTAGGGTAGAGCTTAAGGGCCGCCAGCAAATTCGGTAGTTGCTCGACCGTACGCCGCG
>Ga0255193_1000209_pt1 | contig 9568 bp, 9 predicted proteins | sample Miss_Yuk_RepA_8h_FD_189937 | JGI IMG/M metagenome (GOLD analysis project Ga0255193, IMG submission 189937) | Freshwater microbial communities from Mississippi River, Louisiana, United States - Miss_Yuk_RepA_8h | ecosystem: Environmental > Aquatic > Freshwater > River | place: USA: Louisiana...
TCAGTTGACGCCCGCAGGGCCAACTACGCCGATTTCTTGTATCGAGACAAAACGCTTTGCGCAGTTTGGCTAGCCAGTTGCCTGTATTCGACTGGCTTCAAAACTTTCACGCCGTTTCCGGCGCGCAATAACAAGCGCCCGAGCCAATGCTTTGATGTAATCGACATAGTCAAATCAACACTGCCATCTTTGTTGTCAACCCGCGACACATACGGATACGACTCAACAATCCATCGGGCTTGCTTTTGCACGCGCAATGTGACTTGTTGCAGACTTTCTGAAAACCACGGCAGTTCATCATCACGAACTTCACGCAACTGATCAAAAACTTGGGTACCAATCAACTTTTCGATGCGATCGACTCTGAACACTCGATCTTCACCCGAAAGATGATCATCAGCCGCAACATACCAACGACCTGAATCTTCAAAAACTTTTCGCGGTGTAATCGTTCGAGTAGTGCGTTTCAGCGACGCCGGCGAAAAGTACTCAATTTCATGGCGCTCGCCAGTCTCAACTGCGGCTAACAACTCTTTTACAAAACGAGCCTTCGGCAGTTGAACCTTTATCGTTTCTGCGCCCGCTGGCATCAATGGTGCCAGTTTGGCTAATGCTGACGCCAATGGACCTTTCTTGTTTGCCCCTGGCAACTGCAATGCCGTCTGAGCCATCACAGAAACAGCAAACAATTCTGCGGTACTCAGTTTGAGTGGTCGCGAAAACACCAGCGGCACTTCAGCAATCACCATTCCGTCATCCATATATACGTCGATCAATGCGTCAGGTGTATACGGCGGCACGCCACAAACAGCAGCCATCTGCAAGTCTTCAACAAGTTCGGCTTCGCTGAGATTGAACTGCCTAGCCATCGTCGAAATCTTGACGCGTTGTCGCTGCATGATCCACGGCAACATCACCAACAAACCACTCACCCGCTGGGCTGCACTTCGCGGGCCGCGCCGTGCCGGTCGCGCTGACTTTGCCGACCGGGCCGATTTTGAGGGTCGCGCTGACTTCGCTGGCCGGGCCGATTTTGCCGACCGTTTCGAAGTTGCTGCAGATTTCTTCGCGGGCTTGGTCGAACGCTTTTTTGCAGGTCGTTTTTTAGCTGCCATCACTTACCTGCCGCAAGATTTTCAAGCCATTGCACAACTTGGTCACGCACCGACTGAGGCTCAAGAACTTCTGCGCTTTCAACCATTGCGAAAAGCCACAGCCTAAAACCGTCAAGATTGGCACAAGGTATTGCAAACTCAACACTGCCATTGTCTCGCTCACGAATCACAGAACTATCGCCGAAGTCGCGTCGTACTCCTGCGGCTAACGACGCATCAACAAGCACAACTGCTGTTGTTACTTCGCTATCGCCTGCAGCCAACATTTGTTTTTCGGTCGGCACAGCTGCAGCAACATCAAAATCAACCGGAGTTTTAAACGCACGCGCCTCACCGGCTGAAACCAAGCCTTCGATTCGATCGACACGAAATACTCGTTTATCTCGACGCAAATGATCAAAGCCGATGATGTACCAAAAACCATTGCGAGAGAGCATCCCATACGGGTCAACTTGTCGCTTCTCGCCTTTGTAATCAAAATTCAGCGTCTTGCGTTTCATCACCGCATCGGTGATGACGTTCATATTTTTGTCGACTAATCCGATGTTCACACTCATCGACGCTTTGCCAAGAATTCTTTCACCGCCGAGTTTCCAAAGCGCTTCTTCACCGTGCTGAGCACCCAAGTGAACAGTCGCCACGGCAAGTTGCAACGCCGCACGCTCTTCTTCGGTCAGCCTCAAATCGCTAAGTTCGTAGTTCGATCGATTAACCCAATAAGTCACTTCACCGGCTGCGTCTCCGCCAAGCGTTTTTGTCTCAATCGGAATACCCATTTCGCGCAGCGCGGCTTTGTCGCGTTCAAATGCCGCGCGGGCTGCTTCATCACTTTCGGGATATTGTTTGCCCAATTCTTGGCGCACTTGTCGCAAAGTAAGTGGCTTCGCTCGATCAACAAGCAGTGCCAGCAGATTCATCATTCTCTCTGCTTGCGATACTTTCACCGCTTTAAATCCGGTAGGCATATGAACAGCGTAGGCGCAGAGACTAAGCCCACCAAGCAACTGAATTTCGAGTTATCTACCCGGCGCTTGGTTGCAGTTAGCTTTTTCGCCTCATCTGGCGGTACTTGTCAATCAGACTTTTTGTCGAAGCGTCATTAACTGCCGCAGTGCTCTGATTTATCTGTTGATTTATTTCAACCGACAATGTTTTACCGAGCTCCACACCCCATTGATCAAAACTGTTTATTTGGGCAATTATTCCGTGCACGAAAACTCGGTGTTCATACATCGCAATCAATGCACCGAGAGTTCTTGGGGTCAATGACTTTGCCAACAAAACAGTCGACGGACGATTGCCACTCATTTTGCGATGTCGCGCGATCGTTGAGTCACTTTTATCGGCTTGATTTTCGCCAAACGCCAATGCTTTGGCTTGAGCAAACATGTTGGCGACTAATGCGTCGTGCGAAACAAGATCGACATTCGTCAATTGCGCAAATCCAATAAACTCAACCGGCACAACTTGTGTTCCTTGATGCAACATTTGCATAAATGCATGTTGCGAATTCGTGCCGACCCCGCCCCAAACAACTGGCGAAGTCGCAATTTCGGCTTGACCACCGTCTTGGCGCACCGACTTTCCGTTGCTCTCCATTATCAACTGCTGCAAATAGCTCGGAAGAAGCCTTAATGCCGAGGCATATGGCAAAACTGCCTGACTCGAGTGGCGGCGAGTGCCGAAGTTAAACACGTCAATCAAGCCCAAGATCAGTGTGATGTTGTCTTCTGGTTTTGAAGTTCGCATTTGTTCGTCAACACTTCGCATTCCGTCTAAGAACTCACTAAATGACTCGAAGCCAAAGGCAATTATTGGCGCCAAGCTCATTGCCGAAGCGATCGAATATCTTCCACCAACCCACGGCCATATCTGAAACGAATTCTTCGCATTTACTCCGCTCGTGCGCGCTTGCGAAGTGTTTGCCGAAACCACTACAAAATGCTCGGCTAAAACTTCGCTCTCAAGCCCAACACCTAGACCGGTTGCAAGCCATTGTTTTGCAATGCGGGCGTTCGCCAAAGTTTCGGCAGTCTTGAACGACTTCGAGCAGACAATAAAAAGTGTCTCTTGCGGTTGACATTGCGCAAGTGCTTCGTTCATTTCTGTCGAGTCAAGATTGGCAACAAACCAACAATCAATCTCAGGTTTTCGACTCGCACTCAGCGCGTCATAAATAAGAGCTGGTCCAAGGTCGCTTCCGCCAATACCAATATTGACAATTTTCTTGAATTTCTTTTCACTTCGCACTGTTGCAGAAAAACTCTGAATCTTGTCAAGTTCGTCATGCACTTGCTTGATGATGTCTTGTCCGTCAAGTTCAAGCTTTGCTGTTTTTACCGAGCGCAGAGCCGTATGCAGCGCCGCTTGATTCTCGGTGAAGTTAACCCGCTCACCATTGCACATCTGGGCAAACCTTGCGACAACCCCTGCCTGCACGGCAAGCGACATCAAGGTCTTCAGCGCCTGTGAATCAATTAATTGTTTTGAAAAATCAACGACAATCTCAGACTCGCCGTCGCTCAGGGTTTTAGTCATTGCTTTTGCTCTGGCGTCGTCGTTGTCAAACAGTTCTTTTAACGAAGTGCCTTTGATTCGCTCAGAATCAGCCAAGACTTGTTGCCACAACTTAGATAGGTCGTCAGCCATCAAATAAAGGCTACTGACTAGGGTGAATAGCCGTGCCTAAATCATCTGAACGCTCGGGCATCGCCTATGCACTCGGTGCATACATCACTTGGGGATTCCTGACAATTTATTGGAAGTTCCTAAAAGACTTCAACGCATTCGAACTTATCGGTTGGCGCATCGTTACATCTGCAGTAGTGCTTCTCGCAATCTTGATGTACAACAAACAAATTCGCAACCTGTTCAGCGCACTTCGCGACAAAAGTGTCCGCAAAACTATTGCATTCGCAAGCATCATGCTTTCAATCAACTGGACAACATATGTCTGGGCCGTAGTCCATGACCATGTACTCGAAACCGCTCTCGGCTATTTCATTGCGCCTATTTTCACGATGTTGCTCGGCTTCATCGTTTTACGCGAACCGATTCGTGTTTCGCACCGCATCATTATTCTTCTCGCCAGCATTGCGATCGCCATCTTGACCTATTCATACGGCCAGCCACCTTGGCGTGCACTGCTCATCGCCACATCTTGGAGCATCTACGGATACCTCAAAAAACAGGTTCCGCTCACAAGTCTCGAAAGTCTCTCAGGCGAAGTAATCGCACTGTTGTTGCCAGCCGTCGGCTTGGTGGTGCTCACTTTCGATCGCGCAGATTCAGTGCCGAATATGGCAACAGGCATCGAATGGATTTTGGTCTTGCTAACTGGTTTGATGACGGCGATTCCACTGCTCATGTTCGGTGCTGCTTCTCGTCGTGTGCGCCTCAGCGTGCTTGGCCCAATGCAATATCTGGTGCCAACATTTAACTTTTTATTGGGATGGCTGGTCTACAACGAAGAGCTCAATGCACTTCGAGTAGTCGGTTTTGCTTTCGTTTGGGTTGGCCTTGCAATCTTCTTTGCCGACTCATACAAGACGACAAAAACTAATAGCTAGACAGCAGCCGAAACTCTAAACGCTGCACCCGCAAGCAACAGTTTCATCGACTTAACTAATTCAGCTGTGCGCTTCGAGTCGCGATAGACCATGTTGAACCGAGCCAATCCCGCCAAAACAACCATCAACATGTCTTCGAGCGAGCGCGCTGAAATATCTGAATTCACCTCACCGCGCTCAACTGCCGATTCGGCGATCGTCAGCAAAATTCGACCAATCTGATTGCCAACTGGCAGCACTGCCTTCATTAGTTCTGGGTGTCGATGCGCTTCACCAGAGACGCTGAGCACAAACGAGACGACTGCGGGTTCTCGCCTCGTCAAAGTCGCCAAAGCATCGACCATACTCGAGATATTTTCTGTGATCTCGCGATCGGCGCTGACCGAATCTTGAATCGTTTTACATACGAGATTTTGCACATCCATAAACACTGCGACGTACATGTCAACTTTCGACGGAAAGTAGTGATAAATCGCAGCAGTAGTTATGCCGGCAGCCTTTGCCAAATTCTTGTTGGTTGTCGCGTCAAAGCCTTCAGTGGCAAAACTGCGTCGCGCTTCTACCAACAACCGTTTACGCGTGTCAACGCCTTCGCAACCGATCGGCCGACCCAACTTTGGCATGCGCTAACGATACGTCGTCAGCCTCGCAACATCCGAGTCAGAGCGCTCGCCAATTCGACTGGTTTATCGCCCTGCACCGAGTGTCCGGCACCGTCAATCACTAAAACTTCTGCATCGGGTTTGCGACGCAAGAGTTCAGCAACATCGGCGTCGTCAACTACTGGCGATATTCCACCGCGCACAAGGGTCATTGAAGACTTAAGACTTTCAATCACGCCCCAAAGCGCCGAAATCCGATCTAATCGCTTTGCCGAATCTTCTTTCGAAGGATGCGTCGAGCGGTCGTATCGCCATTGCCACGAACCATCTTCAAGTTGTTTGGCATTATGCAAAATTCCGCGACGTAATGAACTTTCGCTGCGAGTCGGGTTGTGCTCGATCGTGCGTTTCAGTAAGTCTTCAAAACTGGCGAAAGACTGTGGTCCGTTTACAAAATCGGTTATCGCTTTTGATTTCTCAGAGTTGACACCCGGAGTTATATCAACAACAACGATTTTCGACGCAAGATCGGGGCGCATGCCAGCCAATGCCACGGTCGTCAAACCCCCAAGCGACATGCCGACAATTAGTTTTGCCTTCGGCGCCCAAGTTTCTATTGCTGTGGAGACATCACGAGCCAATACCGAAGGCTCATAATTGCCATCTTTGCGCCAAGAAGAGTGGCCATGACCAGGCATATCAATTGCAATCGCCGAGATTCCCATTGCCAAAATTACTGTGTCCCAAGTGTGCGCGTTTTGTGCACTGCCGTGCACGAACAAAACTTCAGGTTCGTCTACGCCCCACTTAAGCGCACTAAGTGTTCGGTCATCACCAAGTTGAATTGCAATTCGCGACACGGTCGGCGTTTTCGTGACGCTCAATGAATACTCGGCAATATTTTCGCCGAACATCGAAAACTCGTCGTAATTAATCATGTTTAATCACGGTGTCGTTGAAGATGTTGTCGACGAAGTAGTTGTCGACGTATTAGTAGTCGTAGTCACTGATCCAACAGTAGTAACCGATGGCAAAGTGGTGACAGTCGGAATTGTTGTCGAGTCAATTGTCGGCAATGTTGTTTCTGCTGCAATTGTCGTATAGTTCGGGTCTGGCTTATCAAACGGCGGAATCGGCGAACCATATTCTTCGGGTTCTTTGATGCCATCAAATACATAAACGCGGTCACCGTAGGCCACAAGCGCCGGAAAGTACCGAGCAACTGACATCGGTATACGTACACAACCGTGCGATGCCGGTTTTAAAGGCACCAAAATCGCTCCGTGTACAGCGATGTTGTAGTTGAAGTAAACGGGGTTGTATAGCGAACCCAATTTTGTTTCGCGCATACCCGTTCGACGATTGTAAAAATAGAAAATGCCCGCCGGGGTGACTGCTTCGCCGCAAATACCAATCTTGATCTGCTGGTCTGTCTTGTTGCCTTCTTCACCCGGGTCAATCTTTACCTCTTCGCACCACGGCACACCAGTGCCGCTCGAGATGTGAGTAATTAAAACAGGTTCATCTTTTTTGAACACGATCATCACTTGTTCTGGCAGATAAATCTCAACATGATTTGGCGAATCAGCGATGCGCCGAGGCTTAATAATCAGATTCGACTGCATAATTGCCCAAGTCGAAGGCGTTACGACACCAGTGGCTCGCTCACGCGGCACGCTCATCACAAGTTTTTCGAACGCCCACATCGCTTGCATAGTGTTTTGACCAAATTCGCCATCGATCGGGCCCGGGTCGAAACGTAAATCTTTTAACCGCTGCTGCACACGCAGCACGTCGTCGCCTTTCATCCCCAATTCGAGAGTGCGGTCAAGCGGAACGGTAATTAAAGGCACCGAACTCGTATCGACAACGACATCCGGATTCGAGTTTTCACTCGAAGAATTTTCTGAGCCATTCGACAAAACACCTACCGCGATCACCGTCATCAAAACCGCAAAAGCAACCAACGCAAAACGCCACCGATCGAGCGTCGAGTAGATGCGAGGCAGGGAGTCTGGTTCAACCCCGCCAAAATCGTCTGGAAACTCGTCACGAAAACTCATAAAAAATTTCGAAAACTACCTCGACGAACCAGAACTATCTGCAGGCCTAATTGCATTAAGTTTTTTGCGCAACTTGAAGGCCTCACGCAAAATTTTGACGATCACTGACGGCGAGCTCAAAGTTGAAACACCTCGCGTGCGCGGAAAATAGTCGACACCAAATTGCACAACATTCATGTTCAACTTTTTTGCGCTCACGATTAGCTCAGCATCAATAAACGAGCCTTCACTTTCAAGTTCAATCTGATCAAATACAGATTTTCGACACAGTTTGAAAGCAAAGTTGATGTCACGAAATCGCACACCAAACAAAATACGAACCATCAAGTTATAAAACATCGAGTACACAACACGCACATATCCTTCACCGGTTCGATCAAACCGATATGCACTCACGATGTCGGCCTCATATTGAGTCATCAAACGAATCGCATTGTGAACCTCGCGCATGTCGAATGGCAAATCAGCATCCGTGTACAAAACGATGTCACCAGTTGAGGCTGCAAAACCAGACTTAATCGAGCCGCCAAGTTTTCGGTTTACGGGGTGGTGCACAACTTTTATTCGATTATCTTGAGCTGCTGCAGCATCGGCAAGTCGTGGCGTCGAATCAGTAGATGCATCGTCAATAATTACAAGTTCATAGTCAGCAATCGTCTGCGACTTTTGCAATTCGTCGCACAATTCTTGTGCTGCATTGAGCGCTCGCTGCAGATACTGCTCTTCGTTCCACATCGGGAAAAACACGCTCAATTTTTCGAATTTCGCCCGCGCCATACGTATCTCAGGCTATTGTCGGTCTTGCGATGTCGTCTCTTCCCCCACCTAGTCAAAATCAAACTCTGCTTGCTGGCTCACTCACCAGATCGTGGACGATTGCCGTTATTGCCACACATCTTTTGATCACAGGTTCGTTGATTGCCTTGGCGATTTCTGCGTACACGGTAGGAAAGCCAACCTGGTGGCTCGCAAGCCAAACCAACGGGCCGTTTTCAATCCTTTTGATCGTGCCGTTTTTGGCTCCTGCAGTAGTAATAGTCACTGTGCTCCGCGCTTCGCGTTTCGCTGCACTCGCAGGCCTCATCGCAACTGCGATCTTGGCCGTTACGAGCATCGTCGATATTTCACGTTCGCCGGGCATTGCACTTGGCGAGGCCATTCTCGCGGGCTGCACAGCGCTTACAACGATTGCCGCAATCGCCGGCCGCCGACGCTCGGTCACTTCTGGGTTTTAAAACCCTCTCTGTTTCAACTCTCTCGGGTCTGTACCGTTGAGTCGTGGCAAAAAAAGAGTCTGAAGCCAATGCGGGTGGTGCAAATATTTCTGGCGCAAAAGTATTAACTTCGCTTCCGGTCGGCGAGCGAGTCGGCATTGCATTTTCTGGTGGCCTCGATACTTCAGCAGCAGTCGCATGGATGCGCGAACGAGGCGCACTGCCCTACGCATACACGGCCGACATCGGTCAGCCTGACGAAACCGATCTTGAGTCAATTCCACAACGTGCAAAAACTTATGGTGCGGTCGAGGCAAAACTTGTCGATTGTCGCGAACTACTCGTTCAAGAGGGTCTCACAGCACTGCAGTGCGGTGCGTTTCATATAACAACTGCCGGCAAAACCTATTTCAACACGACACCACTCGGACGCGCAGTGACAGGCACGTTGCTTGTTCGCGAAATGAAACATGACGGTGTTGACATCTGGGGCGATGGCAGCACATTCAAAGGCAACGACATCGAACGCTTTTATCGATACGGACTGCTCGCCAATCCAAACCTACGAATTTATAAACCTTGGCTTGATGTCGACTTCGTGCGCGAGATGGGCGGCCGCGCCGAAATGAGCGCGTTCTTGACCGCCAAAAAGTTGCCCTATCGCGATTCGGCACAAAAGGCGTACAGCACAGATGCCAACATTTGGGGTGCAACGCACGAAGCTAAGTCGCTTGAAGAGTTATCGACAAGCATGCACATCGTCGCGCCAATCATGGGCGTGGCTCATTACGACTCTTCAGTCAAAATCGCCACCGAAGACGTTGTAATCAAATTTGTTGACGGTTGGCCAGTTGCGATTAACGGCAAAGAGTTCGGCTCACAGATCGATTTAGTGCTTTCGGCAAACGAAATTGGCGGCCGTCACGGTTTGGGCATGAGCGACCAAATCGAAAACCGAATTATTGAGGCCAAAAGTCGAGGTATCTACGAGGCTCCAGGTCTGGC
>Ga0255193_1000212_pt1 | contig 9525 bp, 9 predicted proteins | sample Miss_Yuk_RepA_8h_FD_189937 | JGI IMG/M metagenome (GOLD analysis project Ga0255193, IMG submission 189937) | Freshwater microbial communities from Mississippi River, Louisiana, United States - Miss_Yuk_RepA_8h | ecosystem: Environmental > Aquatic > Freshwater > River | place: USA: Louisiana...
CGCTCGAAAAGTCAAGCGAGAATTTTTCGCCGATCACCGAATGAGTTTCGTGCTCGGTAAGATTTTAAAAAATGCTGTACTTACGCGCGGCGTTTTGCGTCTCGCAGGCGCATCAGACTGGACACGGCGCAACTTTGTTCGGTGGATGTTTGAAGACGAACCACGGGCGGCCGCGCTGACACCTTGGCGTTGGCACCGCAAATTCCTGAAGCGTGATGGTGCGTTCAAAGCAAGTCAATTGCCCAGGACGAACTAAGTTAGTTAATCGTGCGCACTCGAATAACTGATTTGTTCGAAATAGAACACCCCGTGATGTTGGCGGGCATGGGCGGTGTTTCGTATCACGAACTCGTGGCTGCGGTAAGTGAAGCCGGAGGTATTGGCACTTTCGGCGCGTCAACGATGCGCGAAGGCGAACTCGCCCAAGAAATTAGCGCCCTCAAAAAACTCACGAGCAAGCCATTCGGTGTTGACCTATTAACTGCTCTACCGCAACATTTTGAGCAAGGCATTCGCGATGTAATTGATGGCGGTGCGCGAATTTTTGTTGCGGGTCTCGGCGTACCTCGTGATGCCATTGATTTAATGCACAGTCACAATATTTTGGTTGGCTCGATGTGTGGCAAAGTTCGACACGCTGTCGCCGCAGTTGCCAGTGGTTGCGACTTCGTTGTTGCTCAAGGCACCGAAGCCGGCGGCCACACGGGTCTTGTTGCAACAATGGCGCTGGTACCACAAGTCGTCGACGCTGTCTCGGCGCAAGTGCCAGTTGTCGCTGCTGGTGGGCTGTTCGATGGTCGCGGTCTTGCTGCATCACTCGCCCTCGGTGCTGATGCGATTTGGGTCGGTACCCGATTCATTGCCACACCCGAAGCACGAGCGGTTAACGGATACAAAGAAGCGCTCGTTGCTAGCCGCGAAGACGACACAGTCATTAGCCGCTCGTATACGGGCAAGCCATGTCGAGTCGTGCGCAACGAATGGACCAACCACTACGAACAACATCCACAAGAGATTCAAACGTTTCCGCTGCAGGCAATCGCTTCGACTCAAGCAAACGTGAACCACCTCGGTTATCCGTCTGGCACACAAGTTGACACTTCGCGTGAGTTCTACCCCGCTGGTCAAGGCACGGGCTCAATCAATGCGGTAATACCGGCCGGAAAAATTGTGACACAGATCGTCGATCAAGCAGAACAAATCTTGAAATCTCTCGGCAAATAAAATATCAATCAAATGTTCAAAGTTTTAAAGACCAACCGTGAGTTGCGTCTGTTATTTATCGCCCAAAATCTTTCGTTTATGGGTGACTGGTTCACCTTCGTTGCACTTGCTGGTTTGGTTCAAGATCTCACTGGCTCAAAATTTCTTGTTTCGCTGCTACTCGTCGCATTTTCATTGCCGTCGTTCTTGGCATCTCCAATCGGCGGTCCAGTTGCCGACCGCTACGACCGTCGCACAGTTTTGATCATCGTTTCAATTTTTCAAGCAATTGCTGCGGCTAGTTTCTTGTTGATCGGTGACTCTCGAATATGGATTGCGTTTGTCGCCCAAGGTTCAATCGCTGCGCTCGCCGCATTTGTTCGCCCCGCGCTCGAAGCCGCGATACCAAATTTGGCCAAAACCCCCGACGAACTGCGACAAGCGAATGCAATTTTTGGCAGTAGCTGGGGCGTAATGTTGGCCGCCGGAGCCGGAATCGGTGGTCTTTTCTCCCAAGCATTTGGTCGTAACGCGGCATTCATCGCTGATGTCGCCACATTTATTGTCGCAGCACTTCTGATTGCTCTAGTCACTCGCCCGATGCAAGAGGCCCGCACAAAAATTCAGACCCGACGCATTCGCCCAATTCGCGATATGGGCGAAGCGTTGCATCTCGCAAAATCAGACTCAGCAATCATGGCACTACTCATGTCAAAGATGACTTTTGCCGTTGGCGCCGGCGTCGTAAGCCAACTTGCGGTTTTTGCTGCAGATTCATTTAATAGTGGCGATGCGGGCCGCGGCTTGATGCTTGGCTTGCGCGGAGTTGGCAGCGCCCTTGGGCCATTGGTTGCCGCACGATTTGTAAAAAACGATTTATCTCGCGTGATTTTGGTCTGTGGCGTTGCAGGCCTTGGGTTTGCCGGTGGTTATCTAGCTGCTGCCGCCTCGCCAGTTCTGATTATTGCGGCTTTCTTTATTGGGCTTGCCCACTTAGGTGGTGGCGCCCAATGGACACTCTCAACATACGGATTACAAGTGCGTTGTCCCGACGAAATGCGCGGACGAGTTTTAGCCGGCGACTTCGCATTGATCACGCTCTCACTCGGACTCAGCAGTCTGCTTGCTGGTGTCGTCTCTGAATACGTCGGTGCACGTGGCACGATCGCAGTGTTTGCAGTAATTGCAATTTGCTCGTCATTTGTCTATTTGCTGGCAACGCGAAATGTTCGAGCCAACTTAAAACTGAACGCAGTGACTAGCTAGTTCAATAAAAATTACGCTTCGTCCAAAATCGAACGAAGAGTTTCAATCTCGCGCACAGGGTCAGGACCAACTGGGTTCACCTGAAGTACAGTCACACCCGCTTCTTTGAAGGCGCCAATTCGTTCTTTGACATAACTTCGCGGCCCGACAAGATTTGAAAGCTCTAACCACTCAGCAGGTATCGCCGCAGCGGCCTCTTTCTTTTTGCCGTCAAGATACAGATCTTGAATTTCAACTGCTTCTTTTTCGTAGCCGTAGTCGCGACACATGTCGTTATAAAAGTTTTTACCCCGGGCGCCCATGCCACCGACATACAACGCATAGCTTGGTCGAGCGAAATCTAAAACCTCATGCTGTTTTGTCGGTGTCAGCGACTCATCAATATGCAACATTCCACCAGCCGAGACATCAAGTTGTTTCAAATTTGCGCTGCGCTTGGCTAAACCAGCTTTTAGCGACTTGCCCCAAACATTTTCAAACTTCTCTGGCAAAAAGAAAACTGGCATCCAACCATCGGCTATTTCTGCAGTTGCTTCAACACTTTTATCTTTGAGCGATGCCCACCAAATCGGTATCTCGCTTCGCACCGGATGATTAATAAGTTTTAAAGCCTTGCCAAGGCCCGTGCCCTGTCCTGCTGGCAACGGAACTTGCACCGTCTTACCTTGGTAATTGAGCGGCTGTTCTCGACGCCACACTTCGCGACAGACTTCTATGTATTCTTTCGTGCGTTGCATCGGCTTCTCGTACGGCACACCGTGAAAGCCCTCAATGACTTGCGGACCCGAAGCGCCAAGACCCAATACAAATCGACCGTTGCTGACATAGTCACAACCTGCTGCCGTCATTGCTGTTAACGCAGCAGTTCGCGAAAACACATTGATGATGCCGGTACCAATTTGTACTCGCTCAGTTACCGCAGCCAAATACCCAATCTGCGAAATCGCGTCATAGCTATAAGCCTCGGCGACCCAAACCATGTCGAGGCCAACTTTTTCAAGTTCGACGACACGCTTTGCTGATGTTTGAAAATCAGAAATGTAGTTGATCATCATTGATAATTTCATATAACTACTTTCTGTTTGTTGCTGTCGCGAAATCTAGTTAACGCGTCGAGTGTGACCTACCCAGTATGGCTCACGCAATACTTTTTTGAGAATTTTGCCACTGGGGTTACGCGGCAAAGCATCAACCCAGCCAACTGATTTCGGAGTTTTGAATCCAGCAAGTCGCTCTCGGGCAAAAGAAATAATCTCTTGCTCAGTAACTTGCGTATCGGGTTTGCGCACGACAAGAGCCATCGGCACCTCACCCCACTTCTCATCGGGTACGCCGATAACGGCCACATCCGCAATCGCTGGATGAGCCATAAGAGCATTCTCAACTTCTGCTGGGTAGACATTTTCACCGCCCGACACGATCATGTCTTTGACTCGGTCGAAGATATAGACGTAGCCGTCTTTGTCAAAATAGCCAGCATCACCCGACCTAAACCATCCACCTTTGACGATTGACTTGGCCGTCTCTTCAGGCATCTTCCAGTAGCCCTTCATAATTTGACGCGAACGAATCCAAATTTCGCCGACTTCACCATTTGGCATGTCTTTGCCTGTGTCTGAGTCGACGATTCGCAATTCGATGCCTGTAAACGGTTTACCGCATGAACGCAAGCGACCTTTGTTTGCTGAACTCAAGTCGTGATCTTCTGGCCCAAGAACTGTTACGACACCAGTTGTCTCGGTCAAACCATAAACCTGCATGAACGGACACTTGAACGCCTTGATCGAACCTTCGAGTACCGCCTCAGAAATTGGCGAAGCTCCGTATGCGATCAACTCGAGGCTCGAGAAATCAGTCGTACCAATGTTCGGCATAACAAGTGCAAACTGCAATAGAGCAGGTACAGCGAACGCGTGAGTGATGCGATGCTTTTCGATCAGTGTCAACATCGCCGAAGGATCAACGTCGCGCATGATGATCGATTTTGCACCTGCGTATTGTCCCGCTGTCGCCCAACCTCCGCCACCGATGTGAAACAACGGCATCGCAACGAGATTGACTGTTTTTTCTGACATGCCCCAAACATCACGGGCGGCCGGCAACAACGCAAAGAAGTTGTCGTTGGTCAGCATTACACCTTTTGGTCGACCAGTGGTGCCGCTTGAGTACAACTGAAATGCAATATCGCTCGGCTTGGTCGACACTTTTGGATCCACCGCTGACTGTGCACTTACCCAGCGCTCATAATCGTTATGACTTGGGTGGCCACCGATGACGATGATCGTCTTCACATTTACGAGATCGTTGACGATCGCATCCAAGATTGCGACAAACTCTTGCCCAACGATCAAAACTTCTGCCTCAGAGTCATTGACGATGTAGGCAACTTCTGGTGCGGCAAGGCGCCAGTTGACATCAACACTTACTGCGTTGAGTAATGCACATCCATAGAACACTTCGAAGTGCTCGATGCCATTTTTATCTAAAAATGCAACACGATCTTGCGGCTTGACACCCGCGCGACGCAAACCCTGTGCCACTTGCGCCGAGCGCGACAGAAGTTGGGCCCAAGTTAAGGTGCGGTCGCCTAGAACAAGAGAGACTGCGTTCGGCTGCTTGCGTGCATTATCGCGAACGATGCTGGCGACGTCGCCAACTTTCAAGCCCGGCGCCGACTTTTTCGCAGACTTCTTTACAATTTTCTTCGCAGATTTTTTCGCAACTCTTTTCTTGGCAGTTTTCTTCTTGCCGGACTTCTTGACGCTCTTCTTCGCGGACCTCTTCGCGACTTTTTTCTTGGCGGCCTTCTTCTTGCCAGACTTCTTTTTGACAGCTTTTTTAGCGCTCTTTTTCGCGCGTTTTTTGTTTGCTTTCTTGCCTTTTGATTTTTTGCGTGATGCCATTTGCCTAAGGTAGTGCGCCGACCTGCCACAATGCAATAGCGTGCAAATTCTCAAGTTTTCGGTTAGTTCATCTGACAATGTGCAACTAAGCGCATATAAATACGTCGTCGATTCAAGCGCGTCTGCAACGAGTATTCTTTTTTCGCACGCCAACGGATTTCACGGGCGATGTTTTGACCCTGTCATCGAGACTCTGGTCGCCGATTACGGTTGCGTATCGTTCGACTTGCGTGGCCACGGCGACTCGGCAGTCAGTTCAGACTGGCCAGTGGCTTGGCAAGGCTACGGCGACGATGCGCTGGCGATGGCCAAGAGCATCGCTAAACCAACTATCGCGGTTGGTCACTCAATGGGTGGTGCTGCTCTTGTAATGGCAGCACTTGTCGAGCCAAAACTCTTTCGCGCGTTGATTCTCTACGAACCGATAATCTTTCCGCCTGCAATTCGCGAGATTGCATCAAAAAATAGTGGCCCTAGTCCGCTCGTCGAAGGTGCTCGGCGGCGGCGAAAAACTTTTGCAACTCGCGCCGACGCATATGCCAATTACGCATCGAAGCCACCAATGAATGCGTTTGATCCGCGGGCATTGCATGCGTTTGTTGACTATGGCTTCAGAGATTTATCAGATCACATCGAACTCAAATGTGCACCCGAGCATGAGGCCCGAAATTTCGAGATGGGTGCGATCCATGAGACCTGGGATCAGCTCAAAGACTTGCAAGTACCAACATGGGTCGTCAGTGGCGCACAGCAGCCAGGCCAGCCTTCGGGGTTCGCTGCAAACATCGCTGAGCAAATTTCCAATTCACATTTCGTCGAATGGCAAGACCTCGGTCACTTCGGACCAATGCAACAACCTGAACAACTCGCTCAACTGATTCGTGAAGTTGATGGTCTCACTTCACTGAACACCTAGTGCCTAGATTGTCAGTGCCGTGACTTCTGCCATCTATCAAACGCCTGTGACTCTGTCACCTTCACGCATCAGCAACTTCAGAACTTGTCCATTGCAGTTTCGTTTTGCCTCGATCGAAAAACTTCCGCAGCCACCGCAAATACATTTAGTCAAGGGCAACTTCGTTCACCGTGTGCTCGAACTTTTGCTTGGCAACGAACCAGAACATAGAACCGTCGAGGCGGCGCGCAAAGCCTTCGAAGAAACGCGAGCCGAATACGAACCAAGTGCTCGATTCAAAGCGCTTGGCCTTAGCCCTGATGCGAGCGAAGCATTCTTCAAAGACTCACGCGAGCTTGTCAACGGCTACTACCGCATGGAGAACCCCCGCAACGCAAAAATTATTGGCCTCGAACTTCGCCTTGATTCTGACTTTGGCAAGTTCAAACTTGGCGGCATCATCGACCGACTTGAGTACAACGAAAAAAACGAATTAGTTGTCAGCGATTACAAGACGGGCAAAGTGCCAGACGCACGTTTTGGCGCCAACAAAATGGACAATATGCATATTTACGCCTCGCTGTGCCTGCGTGAGCGAGGCGAACTGCCAAAGCGCCTACGCCTGATGTATCTCAAGTCGAGCACACCAATCGAAGTTGAAGTCACACCAGAGTCGAATGCAGCCTGCGAGGCGGCAGCGATTGAAACTTTCAATCAGATCGATGCATCGTGCCAATCTGGCATTTTTGCCACGAAAAAGTCGGGGCTATGCAATTTTTGTGCGTACAAACAATGGTGCCCAGAATTCGGTGGCGATGACTCACTGGCAAAAATCGAAGCACCAAACATCTACCCAACTTTCGAACGCGATTAACTTTAGTAAACGTGACTAGTTCTCGATCTTCGCGACTCGCCGCGTTCGATGCCTGGTTCGATCGACTCCTAGAACCAACACGAAACTTCAAACCAACAATTTGGCTGTTCACAGCAGCGACCGCGCTCGGCGACTTCGGCATGCTATGGCACATCGTTGGCATCGTTCGCGCAGTTGCAGACACTTCGCGCGTCAAACAAGCACTGATTCTTTCGGCACTTATGGGCGTCGAGAGTCTGCTTTTAAATCAAGGTATCAAACCGTTTTTTAAGCGCGAACGACCGACCGTCAAGGGCGACTCGCGATTCAAGATTCGCAAGCCTCGAACTTCGAGTTTTCCTAGCGGGCACGCGAGTTCTGCTTTCTTTGCTGCAGTCGTGCTTACGCGTTGGTCTTCGGGGCCTGCAATCGCAGCTTGGTTTGTGTTTGCAGTTATCGTCGCCACGAGCCGAGTCGCCGTGCGCATTCACCACGCCACAGACATTTTTGCTGGCGCTCTCATCGGCACCGCAATGGGCCTTCTCGCCCACCTCGCAATTTCACTTTTTTAAGTTCGCACTGCGAACTGAAAATTTAGGCTTCGGGGGTTGAGGTTGTCGCGCTAGCGGTTAGTAGCGACCGGACATCTAAAAGTAAGTCGGCAACTTCGCCGGTTGACACAAGCTCACGCTGCAACATTTCGCGAAGCGCCTTGTCGATCACGCTGAGTGCTTCGCCAATAACTGCTGTCTCACGTGAATCTGTCATTTGGTTGCGCCTTTCGTTGCCTTGAATCTGATTAGTTCAATGAAGCGAAGGCTAGTGCGACCCGCGCACCAGACCTCGTCATTTACATGAATCATGCCTGAAGCATGTGTCACGGTCGTCAGACTAATTTCTCAAATGGCGTATCACCCGTGCTTGTGCGTAACATCACAATGTGGAACTTCAAGATAAAAACACCGTTGTGACAGGTGCCGCAAACGGCATCGGTAAAGCAGTAGCCGAAGAGTTTCACAAGCATGGTGCGCGAGTCGTGCTCGCCGACCGCGACGCGAAACTTCTAAACACTGTTGTCGAAAAACTCAACGCCAAACGCCCCAATTCGGCATTCGCTGTGGCGTGTGATTTATCCACAGAAGCTGCTAACGCAGAACTTGTTGCGAAGTCAAAGCAATTTCTGGGATTCATCGACTTGTTCTATGCCAACGCCGGCGTGGCGATGGGCACCGACTTAACGACCAGCGAAGAAACTTGGAACACATCTTTTGATATCAACGTGCACGCACACCGCTGGGCGGTCAAATATTTGATTGACGACTGGCTTGCGGCTGGCCGCGGCTATTTCGTCAGCACCGCATCAGCGGCCGGCTTGCTAACAGCAATCGGTTCGGCACCATACTCGCTAACCAAACATGCAGCGTTGGCATTTGCTGAATGGCTCTCAATCACTTACGGCAATCGCGGAATCAAAGTGAGTTGCCTATGCCCACAAGGAGTCAACACCAACATGTTGCGGCGCTCAGACGAAGCAACGGCCGCTGACAACGGCAATGTTGTGCGTGCATCTGGTGCAGTGCTCGAACCAGAGCAAGTCGCCGAAATTGTTGTTGAGACGTTGCGCCAAGAAACTTTTATGATTTTGCCCCACCCAGAAGTTGCCCAGTTCGTCAACAAAAAAGCCAGCGAACACGAGCGATGGTTGGCCGGCATGCGCAAACTTCAATTACGAACACTCGGTGTCTAAAGCAATAGTGAACGGTTCAACAACAAGCGCATTAGTTTCTGCGACCGACATCACTAAATATCAGCGCGATGGCGTCGTCGTGTTGCGAAATGTGCTTACACAAAACGTGATTGCCGAACTTTCTGACGCCCTTGCTCAAAACATGCAATCACCCGGGCCGTGGGCAAACGAATATGCAGCCAACTCACAACAAGGCCGATTCTTTGACGATTATGTCAACTGGTCACGCTTCGACGCCTACAAGACGTGTGCCCTTTCTGGAGTTTTACCGCAGATCGCTCTCGCCCTGATGCAAAAAACATCAGGAAGATTTTTTCATGAGCATGTTTTGGTCAAAGAATCTGGCAACAATCAGGTGACACCTTGGCATAACGATGAGCCTTATTACGGCATCGACTCAATCAACAATGTAAGTCTTTGGGTGCCGCTTGACCCAATTCCAGAAAAAATTGCATTGAGAGCAATCGCTGGCAGTCATAAGTGGGGCAAAAAATTCATTCCACGAAAATTTGTGGATCAATCGCCGTATGTTGCAAGTGCCAGCGAGTACGAGCCACTTCCCGATTCGAAAAAGCTTGATGTTGCCGACAACATCGAAAGTTTTGCGGCAATGCCTGGCGATCTCGTCGCATTTCATTTTCGAACGCTACACAGCGCA
>Ga0255193_1000251_pt1 | contig 8837 bp, 9 predicted proteins | sample Miss_Yuk_RepA_8h_FD_189937 | JGI IMG/M metagenome (GOLD analysis project Ga0255193, IMG submission 189937) | Freshwater microbial communities from Mississippi River, Louisiana, United States - Miss_Yuk_RepA_8h | ecosystem: Environmental > Aquatic > Freshwater > River | place: USA: Louisiana...
GAGCAGCCGGGGCCCACTGCAGCGATTACCCCGCGTCAGCAAGAAGTTCTCTTCTGTTTAGTGGAGGGTAAACCAACGAAAAAAATTTGCACCGAGCTTGGAATCTCCGAGGGGACCGCAAAAGTCCACATCAGCGCAATTTTTCGGGCCTTGCGCGTTCGAAACCGAACCCAGGCAACACTTGTAGCCTTGCGCGAGGGCTGGATTCAGCCGGAGATGTGGTCGCGGTCTTGATTCCATCTCGCCAGGGCGGCCGTCAGCTTTGAGGGGTCGCCTTGCCGAAGAATTCGCGATGACTGTTTGCTGCAGTCAGCGGTGCTAGACCGAAGGATTTCTTGTTTGATGAGCAAGACTTGGGCTGGATGCATTGAGAATTCACGCAGGCCAAAGCCCAGCAGCAGCCGCGTAAGCTCGGGATCTCCTGCCATCTCGCCACAGACCGAAACGGGCTTGCCGCGCCGATTGCAGGCCTTAATCACATCGGCAACTAAGCGTAGCACCGCCGGGTGCAGCGGATTGTATAAATGGGCCACATCGCCATCAGCCCGATCAATGGCAAGCGTGTATTGAATCAAATCGTTTGTGCCTAAAGAGGCAAAATCCAGCACCGGCAAAAGCCCATCAATCGCCAGAGCCGCCGCCGGTACTTCAATCATTGCTCCAATTGCGATGGCTTCATCGAAGGCCTGACGGCGGGTTTTCAGCTGAGCCATTGCCGCCCCGACCATTTTTCTCGCCGCGATCATCTCTTGTGGCCCGCTGATGAGAGGAATCAGAAGCTTGACCGGGCCGTGGGCCGAGGCCCTGAGAATCGCCCGTAGCTGAGTCATAAAAAGTTCCGGCTCAGCCAGACACAGCCGGATCGCACGCAAGGCAAGCGCAGGATTTGAAGGCGGATTCCGATTGGCCGAAACGCTGGGCACATCTTTATCGGCCCCTGAGTCAAGCGTCCGAATTGTGACTGGCCTGCCTCTGAGTGCGGCCACAACGCTCCGATAGGCTTCGTACTGCTCTTCTTCTGAGGGCGGGTCCTCGCGATTCATATATAAAAATTCGCTACGGAAAAGGCCCACGCCCTGACAGCCCGCCTCCATAGCGTGGGATGCATCAGAGGGTAGATCTAGGTTTGCAAAGAGACTGACCGCCTGGCCGTCAAGGGTCTGTGCAGCCACATTTTTAAGTCGCGTTAGGCGGCTGCGGGCGACGGCCTGCTCGGCTTGTCGGACCTCATAGATGCTACGAATCGGCGCATCGATGCTGCCAAGGACTACCCCGGCTTCCGCATCGATAATGATGGGCTCGCCTTGCTGAATTAATCCATACAGGGTCTGGAGCCCAACCACTGCAGGCAGGCCAAGACTTCGGGCAAGAATTGCGGTATGCGATGTTGGGCTGCCCGTGTCGGTTGCGAACCCGGCGAAGGAGTGTTGCTTCAGTAGCAGCATATCGGCCGGTGCAATGTCATGGGCGACAAGAATCCATGGCAATTCAGCATGCGGGCCAGACTCAGTTGTGGCGGGTTGCGGAAGGCTAATTCGAGCGCCACCTTCAGGATGGCGCATTGCCTTGAGAATGCGTTCGACAATTTGCCGAACATCTGCCCTACGCTCGCGCAGATAGGCATCTTCAATTGCATCAAACTGTTCTGCCACCTGCTCATATTGCTGCACAAGGGCCCATTCAGCATTGCACTGTTCGGCCAGAATTCGATCCCGTGTGGCCTCAATCAGCATTGGGTCATGTAAGACTATGGCCTGTAGATCTAGGAAGGCCCGTAGCTCTGCAGCGACCTCATTGCCCAAGTCATGACGCATTTTTTCAAATTCATCATCGACTGCCCGAACAGCGGCGTAGAGGCGTTCTACTTCAGCATAGACCTGGCCTGCCTCGATTGCGCGACGTGGCACATCCAGTGATGCGGGTGCAAGCACCCAGGCTCGGCCAATTGCAATGCCCCGCCCGACTGAAATCCCGGAGACCGAAAACGCCATGCCTAGGATTCCTCTCCGAATCGAGAGGCAAAAAGATCAATCAGCGCTTGTAACGCCTCTGCTTCTTGCTCGCCGGTCGTTTCAATTTCTACTTCGGTGCCCTTTCCGGCAGCCAGCATGGTTACGCCCAGAACGCTTTTTGCGTTAACACGCTTGCCATTGCGAGATAGCCAGACCTCGCAAGGAAAGCGTGTCGCCATCTGGCTCAGCTTCGAAGAAGCCCTCAGATGCAGGCCAAGCGTATTGATAACAGGAACCGTCTGCTTGGGCATCGGAGTCCTTAAGTGGCAGGCGCTAAGGGCGCGCAAGAAGGCGAGACTGTATCGGCGAGCTTTTCAACCAGTTCTTCTGGAGAAAGTTCGCGATACGTAAAGGCCTTGAGCATCATCGGAACGCTTACACCCGTAAGCCCACGGGCATGAATTTCAGGATGTAGGCTAAGCCAGGCACAGGCTGCGTTACAAGGCGTGGCCCCCAAAATATCACCCAGTAAGACAACCTGCTGCGGGCAGCCCTCCTGTTTCCATGTGGTTTCAATTGTCGCAACGGCGTCATCGAGTGAAGAGTTCGCAGCAATATCCGCAACGACTACCTCTGCTATATACCGGCCAAAAGCGTGGCAGGCGACGGCATGAAGGGCATGGCCTAAGGGCGCGTGACAAATCAGAATCAAGGCGGTCATGATTCAAGTGCCGTTTCGATAAAGATGCGCGCAACATCGATCCCGGACTGGGACTGGATTTCCTGAAATCCTGTCGGGCTGGTGACATTAATTTCGGTGAGGTGCTCGCCAATCACATCAAGACCCAGCAGCATAAGGCCCCGGGGCGCAAGGGCTTCACCTACCGTTTGTGCGATTTCCCGGTCGCGTGTGGAAAGTCCTGTGACTACGCCCTTGCCACCCGCGGCGAGGTTTCCACGGGACTGGCCGGCAGGAGGAATTCTTGCTAGCGCGGACTCTACGGGCCTACCATTGATCACAATGATGCGTTTATCCCCCTGCGAGATTGCCGGCAAATAGCGCTGAATTACAATTTGCTTTTCGCCATGATCGGTGAGGAGTTCAATTGCAGACGGAAGATTGGGGTCATCCGCTTCCAATACAAAAACACCGATTCCGCCCATCGCATCCAGAGGCTTGACGACAATTTTTTGATAATGAATCGCAAAGTCTCGTAGGGCCTTGAGATCTGCTGAGATCAGCGTCTCTGGCGTAAGCTCTGGAAATTCAAGGGCCGCTATTTTCTCGCCGTGATTTCGTAAGGCCTGCGGACAATTCAGCACACGCACACCCTCGCGTTGCGCGATTTCCAGCTGCTGCGTGGCCGCAAGATAGCGCGAGTCAAATGGTGGATCTTTACGCATCAGAATTAGATCAAACTGATTTGCGGGCCTCCATTGCGCGGTGTCTTCGATCCACCACATCGGCGCCTCGGGCTGATCGATGCGAATCTGGTGGGCAAAAACCTCAAGCCGGCTACCATCGTGATCGGTGCGGGCCCGCAGCTCATGCAATTCAGCGGTGTGGATCTCAATGCCTTGCCGTTGACACTCTCGCATCATGGCAAAGGTCGTATCTTTATAGGTCTTAAACCCACCCAGTGGGTCACAGACAAACAGCACACTGCGGGTCATGGCCGAGCCTGCTCGAGTTCCAAGGATGCCGCTAATAGTGCCAGACGGGCAATGACGCCGTAAACGTAATAACGATTGGGTGCCGCATCGGGATGAATAGCCTGATCTGGCTGCATGCAGCTCTCATCAAACGGTAGCGGCACAAATTTCATGCCCGGGGCGTTTAGGTTCTCATCTGGACCACGCTCTGCGTGAATCCGATAAAAACCGCCCACCACATAGCGATCCACCATATAGACCACGGGCTCTGCGACTGCCCCATCAACCGCTTCAACGGTGGGCACGCCCTCCTGAATCAGCACATCGGAGACTGACAGGCCTTCTTTGATCACTGCCATCTTGTTGCGCTGCTTACGATTGAGGTTGATGATTTCCTGGGCGTCTTTGACCATCATGATGCCCATGCCATAGGTGCCAGCATCGGCCTTGACCACCACATAGGGGGTCTGTTGGACTCCGAGCTCGCGGTATTTGATGCGGATTTTCTCCAGCAGCATCGAAATATTGTCGGCCAAGCAAGACTCACCCTCGCGGGCCTGAAAGTCGACCTCTGAGCAGGTGGCATAAAACGGATCCAGCACCCAGGGGTCGATCTGTAAGCGCTCGGCGAATTGCTTTACCACAGTCGAGTACGCCGAAAAATGCTGGCTTTTGCGTCGCACTGACCAGCCCGCATTCAGCGGCGGAATGATGTGTTGGCCTTTAATGCCCTGAAGGCCTGCGGGAATCCCGGCTGAGAGATCGTTATTGAGCAGAATTGCACAGGGATCAAAGCCCTTTACACCCAGCCGATCTCCGCGGCGCTCTAGAGGCTCAAGCAGCAGCTGCGCGCCATCGGGCAGCGCAATCGGTGTGGGCTGTGCAATTTCAGGAATCAGCGTGCCGATCCGAACCTCAAGGCCGGACTGTTTAAGTAGGGCCGCAAGTCGGGCCACATTGGTCAGGTAGTAGGTATTGCGAGTGTGGCTTTCTGGGATCAGAAGAAATCGACGGACATCTGGGCAGCGCCGCTCAACCGCTGCGCTCATCGCCTGCACGGTCAGCGGCAGGGCGTTTTCAGCAAGGTTATTAAAGCCCCCCGGAAAAAGATTGGTATCGACTACAGAGAGCTTAAAGCCCGCATTTCGGATGTCGACTGAGGCGTAAAACGGTGGCGTATGAGAGAGCCATTGCGAGCGAAACCAGTGCTCGATCTCAGCGCTGGCCTGAAGAATCTGACGCTCTAAAGCGGCAAGGGGTCCGCCCCCGTCCGGGCGATGAAGACTGTAAGGCACCATAGTTGGGCATTTTAGCCCGCCCATGGTGAAACCTTTGTTTCAAAAAAAAGCCCGCCCCAGAGGGCGGGCTTGAGTTACAGCGAGGAGAACAATTACAGGTAGTACGCTTTTTCGCCGTGGGAGGTGGTGTCCAAGCCCTCGCGCTCAGACTCTTCGGGCACCCGGAGGCCAACAATCATCTTCACGATCAGCAGGGCAATAACCGAGACCACTGCTGACAGCACAATCGTCGTAATCACTGCCTCGGCCTGAATCAGCAGCTGGCTGCTGATCGAGTATTCCTCGCCGACCTTGTTGGCAACGTAATCGAAGATTCCGGTTCCGCCCAGCGAGGGCGCAGCAAATACGCCGGTTAGCAGCGCACCAATGATGCCGCCAACGCCATGCACGCCAAACACATCCAGAGAGTCATCTGCTTTGAGGATCCGCTTCAGGCCCGTTACACCCCAGAGGCATAAGAATCCAGCAGTCAGGCCTATGATCAACGCACCGATGATCCCGACAAAACCAGCGGCGGGCGTGATCGCTACCAGGCCAGCAACCGCACCTGAGGCAGCACCGAGCATCGAAGGCTTATCGCGGAAGATTGCTTCGCCAAGCGTCCACGCAACGATCGCAGCAGCGGTGGCAAACAGCGTGTTGGTCACGGCGAGTGCCGCAGTTCCGGTCGCCTCGAGGTTTGAGCCGGCGTTAAATCCAAACCAGCCCACCCACAGCATGGCAGCACCCACCATGGTCAAGGTGAGATTGTGCGGTGGCATTGGCTCTTTGCCGTAGCCGGTACGCTTGCCCACCATATAGGCTGCAACCAGGCCAGCAACTCCAGCATTAATGTGGACCACTGTACCGCCAGCGAAGTCGAGTGCGCCTTTTGCCCAGAGAGCTCCTGCTGCAGCAATCACAGCCTCTAACGACTTCGCATCGGTAATGGCGTCAGGGCCATCCCAGTACCAGACCATGTGTGCGGTAGGAATGTAGGCAAACGTAAACCAGAGCACCAGGAACATCAGTACTGCCGCAAACTTCATCCGCTCAGCGAACGCACCAACAATCAGCGCACAAGTGATGGCAGCAAACGTGCCTTGGAAGGCCACAAACATCAGCTCAGGAATGACGACGCCTTTGCTAAACGTTGCCGCAACTGAGTCACCCGTAATGCCAGCTAAAAATGCTTTATCAAAGCCGCCGACAAAGGGGCTGCCACCAGTAAAGGCCAGGGAGTAGCCGTAAATTGCCCAAAGAACAAAAATCAGGGCAGCACCCACCATGACTTGCATCAGCACTGACAGCATGTTTTTGGAGCGCACCAGGCCACCGTAAAAGAGCGCAAGGCCGGGAACGATCATCGATAACACGAGCACGGTTGACAGCATCATAAAGGCCGTATCCCCTTTGTTGGGGACTGGGGGCGGAGGTGCCGCAGGCGCGTCTGCAGCGAAAGCCAGCGACGCAAGGCCAGCGGTGCCAAGGACCGCCAGCAGCGGCTTGGCTAAGCGCGCGATAAGAGAGTAGAAGGATTTCATTTTCGCCTCACGTAGAAATAATGATGTGAATCAGAGCGCCTCTTTGCCGGTCTCGCCGGTTCGGATGCGGATCACTTGTTGAAGGTCGTAGACGAAGATCTTTCCGTCGCCGATCTTGCCGGTGCGGGCAGCGCCCTCAATGGCCTCGATGGCACGCTCGAGAAGATCTTCCGAGACAGCGGCCTCGACTTTGACTTTTGGTAGAAAGTCGACCACATACTCCGCGCCCCGATAGAGCTCGGTGTGGCCCTTTTGCCGACCAAAGCCTTTGACTTCGGTGACCGTGATGCCCTGTACGCCGATCGCGGATAGGGCCTCACGCACCTCGTCGAGCTTAAACGGCTTGATGATTGCAGTGATGAGTTTCATGTTGTCCTCTAGGTTAAATAGGGGCCGCGATGATTTGCTGAGCCCCGGGAATCATGAAGGCGGGCTTAGAAGGTTTTGGTAACAGACAGAACGGTTCCGTTGCCGTAGAGCGACTTTCCGGCGGAATTTGTAAACCAGGCCGCACCAGCCCGCTCTGATTTGAAGTTCACACGCGTAAACGCCAGTCCGGCCGATAAGCCATCGCCAAGGTCATAGGTCAGACCTACCCGATAGTCGAGATAGTCCTCGGCACGATTGCGAAGGGTCTGGCGACCGACATGGCCCACCAGTGTCACCGCGTCTGTGAGTCCGTAAGAGAGCGTCAAGTCGTGATAAAGCGAACCTTTTGAGTTGGCCAGTCCAAACCAGTTGCCCGAAGTCTGGTAGGCCTTGTACGTGATCGGGCCCTTGGCCAAGCCTACGTAAAACTCGCGGGTGTTGTTCTTTGGGTTTGCGGAGTTTCCGGGGTACTGATAAGCGATGTAACCCACGTCAAGCCCAATATCCATCGGCAGAGCGGCCTTATAGCCCCCGTAGAGGTCGACCTCCTGACTTGCGCCGGTCGCAGTCCATTGCGATACGTTAGATGTCCAAATGCCGGCGTACGCGCCTGCCTTGGTAGCGATGTCAAAGCCGCCTTGGGTAGCCGGCTTCTTGTCGGTCTGAGAAATCCCTCTAAAGCGATAGTCCGAAACCAGTGCGAAATTTCCAGTTAAAGAAATCTCCGGTTCCGGTTTTTTGCCTTGCGCCAGAGCGGGGACTGAGAGCGACGCCAGGGAGAGTGCGAGGATAGCCTTCTTCATTTTTGAGCTCCTAATAAGAATTCGATCGGGAGAGACCGCCTAAGGAGTTAGCGAAACCCGTGCCAGGCAAAAATCACCGGGTTTTCCCTTAAAAACCGAGGTTTTTTGCACTTTCTACAGGCTAGCAGCATCTCGTTGCACCATATTTGTGCAAATTAATCTCTAAAACAGTGCGTGTTGGCATTGGTCTGCTAAATCTGGGCTGGCATCTGCGTGATAGATTGGGTCCATGTCTAAGCCGCCCTTCCCACCCTTTCCGCCGATGCCAAAGGCCTTTGCGGATCTCCAGGCAAAGGTCTCTGACCTAATGCGCACTTCGCCCGCAACGGAAATTGAGGGCCATATGAAGACCGCCCTCTCAGCCGCGATGGCCAAGATGGATCTTGTGACCCGCGAGGATTTTGAATTGCAGCAGCAGATGTTGACCAAGGCCCTCGAGAAGATGGCGGCCTTAGAGCGTCGCGTCGTAGAGCTCGAGGCCCAGAAGCTTCGTCTAGAGAAAAAGAGCTAATTCCACCCGCTAGTTTTGTCAGGCCTCCGAACCCGGAACAATGGGCCGGATGTCGTTTTCCATTGTCCAGTCGCGTGCCATTGCAGCCCTTACTCCGCTCCCAGTATCGGTAGAGACTGACCTCTCCAACGGATTGCCGCAATTTTCAATTGTTGGGCTTCCCGACACTGCGGTACGCGAAGCAAAAGAACGGGTTCGTTCGGCAATACTGAATTCAGGTTTCGAGTTTCCCTCAAGGCGCATCACGGTCAATTTGGCACCTGCAGATCTGCCAAAGGACTCCGGCCGTTTTGATTTGGCCATCGCGATCGGAATACTCATTGCAAGTGGCCAGATTCAGTCAGCCTATCTGTCTTCGCGCTTATCACAACTGATTTTTGTAGGCGAGCTCTCGTTAACAGGAGGTCTTTTGCCCATTCGCGGCGCTTTTGCGATGGCCGCTGGGTTTCTTCATGAGCCGTCGGCCGAGAGTAGGCTGATTCTTCCTTTGGCCAATCAGACAGAGATCTCTGCCATTGGCTCAGTACGGTTGGCGTTTGCATCCAGCCTGCGCGAAGTTGCCGCACATCTTGTTCTACAAACACTACTGATGGGCTGCAAGCCAATGCCAGCGGAATCTGCTGCGACAGGGCCGGCCATGGATTGGTCTGAAATTCGCGGCCAATCATTAGCCAAGCGCGCCGCGATCATCGCTGCCGCCGGCGCACACAATCTACTGATGATGGGGC
>Ga0255193_1000255_pt1 | contig 8788 bp, 10 predicted proteins | sample Miss_Yuk_RepA_8h_FD_189937 | JGI IMG/M metagenome (GOLD analysis project Ga0255193, IMG submission 189937) | Freshwater microbial communities from Mississippi River, Louisiana, United States - Miss_Yuk_RepA_8h | ecosystem: Environmental > Aquatic > Freshwater > River | place: USA: Louisiana...
CCTTGGAGAGTTAATTCAAGGCTCCAATAGGGGTGGATGCGGGTCTTGCTACAAGTACAAATGCTCAATTCACGGGGAATGCCGTAGGGTCGATCCTACTGGAGAGTCCCGCCAATGCGTCACTTGTGAAGATTATTCTAATAATTAAAATTTAGACTAGCAGACCTATTGTCAATGATATATTGATATATTATATTGAGTCAAACCGCCATAGGCTATTTCGGGGACTATATGGCATGGATTGGCTTAAATTCGCTGAACAGTATGGACTTGCTTCGGCTGGATTAGCCTTCGTCTTCTGGTATGTGGTTCTGCCATTGAAAGACCGTCATGTTAAGTTCCTTGACACAACGGAAGAGACAAACAAGTCCTTGGCCAAAACGGTGGAGAAGCAGGCTGAAATACTCGAAGGAATGCAGACAGGCCTTAATAAGATGAATGAGAAGATTGACCGGATGGAAGATGTGATCGAGAAGTTGACTACGGTCACGCAGCACTTGAGGATGCCCTAAATGTCTCTACCCCTCCTCCACGCTGGACGCACCAATCCCGGCTTATCTCCTAAGCTCGACCTCCGCTTCGCCCTCGACAAAAGCCTCACCGCTTATCGTGGCCCCACGCCCAGTTTCAGTCGTGCGTCCACCGGCAGCTACTTCGATGGGAGCGGGGTGCTGCGGTATGCTTCTATCAATTTACAGTCTTATAGCGAAGATTTTTCAAATGCTTATTGGACCAAGGCCAATTCTTCTGTTTTAACAGATCAGACTGCCTCACCGGACGGAAAAAATACAGCGGATAAATTAGTCGAAAATTCCTCAACAGCATTCCATCAAATTTATAATACAGGCTTTTCCACAACATCCGGCAATCCTGCAACAATTAGCGTTTATGTTAAGACCGCTGGAAGGCAATTTGTTCAATTTTATATTTCTAGCAATATGGGTAATGGATATGCAAATTTCGACATAGTGAACGGAGCACTTGGTACAGTTTCTGGTACTGGAATAACAGCAACAATAACAAGCGTTGGAAATGGATGGTTTAGGATTTCAGCATCTCAATCGTCATGCACAACAGGAACGGCATATTTTCAATTAGGAACAATTCTTACTAGCGCATCAACTCAAGCTCAAGCACATCTGGGTGATGGGGTTAGCGGCGTTTTTATATGGGGAGCGCAAGGAGAGTTGTCCTCCACCGTTGGCACTTACTGCCCAACTACATCATCAGCAAACTCCGCTCCCCGCTTCGATCACACATTCAACGGCACAAGCTGGGTGTCTCGTGGTTTGCTGGTGGAGGAGCAGAGGACAAACAGCGCACAGTATTCGGAAGATTTCACTAACGCATATTGGACAAAAGCTGGATTAAGTGTTTCTGGAAACAACGCCAATGCTCCAGATGGAAATCTGACAGCGGATAAGTTTGTCGAAACAGCAGCTAATTCTCAGCACACCTTATACAATTCTGGATTTTCTGTTACCACAGGAACAGCGTACATAATTAGTTTTTTTGCCAAGGCTGCTGGAAGGAATTTTATTCAGTTTCCGCTAGCCGATGTAATGACAGGTGTTGGGTCAAATGGCAGGGTTAATTTCGATCTTTCTACTGGGACAATTGGGCAGGTAGTTGGAACAAATTTAACTGCTGAAATTATTGACGTGGGGAATGGATGGTATAGGTGCGTAGTCAAGTTGAGCAGCGCAGCATCTAATGGGACCGGATACCTGCAATTCAATTTGGTTAATTCTGCAACAGCAACTCCCGGCCAAGCCTATCTTGGTGATGGTACTTCTGGCGTTTTGGTCTGGGGAATCCAGCTTGAGGCTGGTAGTGCCTTTGCGACATCTTACATCCCAAGTTTGTCCAATAGTTCGACAACTCGCTCCGCAGATGTCTGTCAGATTACAGGCACGAATTTCAGCGATTTGTGGAATGCAGCAGAGGGGACTTTTGCTTGTGAGGTTGTTCCGAACGGCTCAGGCGTAATTGGAAACCAAGGCATTTTCACGGCAAATAGTGGAACCTTTGCCAATGTGATTGGCCAGATTAAAAACATCCAAAACACGGACGGAGACTATGGGGCATTTGTAAGAATATCAAACACCAACGTTGTCTTGTTTTCAAGGCCAGCTGGATCTATGCAAGCCGGTCTGCTTTCAAAGGCGGCGTTCGGTTATAAGCAAAATGATTTCGCAGATTCATTGAACGGCGCTGCGCCACTTACCGACTTTTCGGGAACAGTCCCTGCCGTCAATCAAATGACCATAGGTGACTTTCACCCCAACGCAGGAACTATTTTTAATGGCCACATCGCACGCCTTCGCTATTACCGCAAGCGTCTGCCTAATGCCACGCTGCAACAATTGAGCGAACCCGATCCAACGCTCAATCTACAATTCGCCTTAAATAAGTCGCTTACTCCAGTTGCTGGTCCTGCGCCGTCATTCAGCAGGGCTTCGACTGGGTCGTACTTTGATTCGACTGGAACGCTGCGCTATGCGAATGTAAATTTGATTACTTACTCAGAGCGGTTTGACAATGCAGCGTGGACGGCAAACGGCTTAAATGCAGGTGTATCAGTAAACTTAATTAACGCTCCAGATGGGACACAAAATGCCGATAAGCTTTTTGAAACTAATGTCAATGGTGGGCACTATCTAAACCAAACATCAAGCATAACAACTGGAAATCCTTACACATTTACAATTTATGTTAAGAAGGAAAACAGGTCGTGGATTCAAATTGCTTATAATTCGGCTGCATTTGGTGTGAATGCTTGGGCAAATTTTGATGTTAACAATGGCGTTGTCGGAAACAAAGGATCATCAGCTACAGCGAATATCACTTCAGTTGGAAGTGGTTGGTATCGTTGCTCAATTACGGCAACATCAACAGCAACAGCCACATCTGGACCAGTAATTTGCTTACTTGATACAGACGCTAATTCTAGACTTCCGTCATATTTGGGTGATGGATCATCTGGACTATACATATGGGGCGCACAATTAGAATTAGCATCATCCCCAACTCAATACGCCAAGACGGAAGCATCCACTACAGCTGGTCCTCGCTTCGACCATGTCTACTCAGGTGGCCAATGGGTCAGCAGGGGATTGTTGATTGAGGAGCAGAGGACGAACAGCTTGCCAAATTCCGAAGATTTTACTGTTTGGTTACAAGGCGGAAATGGACAGATAAATTCAAATGTTGCAAATGCTCCAGATGGAACGACAACTGCTGATGAAATTCAGGTTAATAGTGGAGCATCTAGTGCGTATGAAATATACAGGGCATTCACATATTCTTCTGTACCTTACTCCATCTCAATATTTGTAAAATATGTGAATAACCGCTGGGTAACATTCGGGACAAATTCACCATATCACAACAAATGCGTATTTTTTGACATACTAAACGGAGTGGTTGGGACTGCACCACCCAATTATTCTGGTGAGATAGTCAACTGCGGGAATGGCTGGTTCAGGTTGATAGTGAAATTTGTCGGAAATACAGGAACAAGCAATTTTATTGACTTCACCTTGGCTGATGGTGATGGGGTAAATTCATGCACGACTGGAGCGAAAGTTTTGGTTTGGGGCGCACAGATTGAGGCTGGCAGTTTTAGCACCTCCTACATCGGAACGACCTCTAGTTCCGTTGTCCGTTCAGCCGATGTCTGCCAGATCACCGGGACAAGCTTTAACTGGATGTGGAATCAAGGGGAGGGGAGTTTTGCGGTTGAATGCGACCGCATTTCATTCCCATCAACAACATCATTTGCTTTTGAGGCGTACTCGGATACTTCCAATAAGATTCTTTTGGAAAATGATTCGAGCGCAGATTATTCATCGGTGCGAAATTTAGGTACTGATGTTGTTGCGTGGACTATTTCTCCAGCCATCCAGCCAAATGTAAGCAATAAATCTGCATTGGCATACAAGGCTAACGACTTCGCATGGTCTAGATTGGGCGCAACACCAGTCACAGACACAAGCGGAGGTGTGCCATATTGCAACGCATTGGCAATAGGAAATAGAGGCGCATACGGTGCCCTGTACGCACTTAACGGCCACATTGCCAAGCTCATCTACTACCCCGCACGACTGACCAACACCAAGCTGCAACAACTCTCCACATGAGGTGACCCGTGATTGATCTGCTGTTGAAATTCGATTCACAGGAACAAGCTGGCCTGATCGGTGAGCAGCTTGGGTACACCACCCGTGATCCTGAGACGGGGGAATTTCACACAACTCAAGCCACCCTGACGCTAGCCATTTGCGTCATCGGGGTGCATTACTATCCAGACGGAACGACTACCGAAGGCCCGAATGGTGAGCAGATTCCGAATCTGGTAGCCGACAACCAATACTGGGTGATGGTGCGGAGTCTGGTGGATATTGATATTCCACCGGAGATTCAGCCGTTCATCGTGGAGCGTGATCCGAATAACCCGCAGATTCCTTCCCAAACTTGGGCTTGAGGTGAATCATGGCAAGCAAAAAGATCAGCGAATTATCAGCTAAAACTCCAGTAGCAGCGGATGTCCTTGCCGTTGCCGATCCTTCTACCGGCATCGCTGGAAAGTCTACTGCTGCCCAAGCTACTTACGCTGGGATGAATCAATCATCAATCATCCCAACGAATAGCTCATTCGCATTCCAATCGACAAGTGCATCGCTTACCGCAAATACCAACAATCTGGTGATTGGATCAGAAACGCTCGTCAGAATCTCATCGACAGCCAACTACGATCTCACGGGAATGGTTCCTCTAGCTAGTGCTGCGAATAACGCCGGAAGACTCATGTATCTGGTGAATATAGGATCAAACACCATAACGATAAAGAACGAGGACGCACTTAGCACGGCAGCAAACCGCTTCATTACCCACAACGGAAACAACCTGTCCTTCCCAGCAGGTCATGTTGTCCTCTGCATCTACGATGGTGTAGCTAGCAGATGGCGTGTTTGGAGCATTGTCTAGGAGGCTTTATGCCGTTGAAAAAGGGATCGTCGAATAAGGTTGTGAGTCAGAATATTCGCAAGGAAATGAAGGCTGGCAAGCCACAGAAGCAAGCCATCGCCATCGCATTATCCAAGGCTGGAAAGTCAAAGAAGAAGAAGTGATTCAATGATCGGTCTGCTTCATATCCTCTCAGGAATTTTCCATGAACTGGACTATTAGGCAGACCGATCCTCACGCCTATAAGCTTGAATTTAGTGGAATCAAGCACAACGATAGAAGCAAAGTTATGCTTTTATCCGATCTGCATTGGGATTCCGCTCAATGCAACCGTGAACTCTTGAAGCGTGATCTAGACGAGGCAAAATCAGAAGGTGTGCCAGTAGTATTTGTTGGCGACACATTCGACATCATGCAGGGAAAATTCGACAAGCGTAAATCAGCCAAGTCACTTCGTCCAGAGCATCAGAAAGACAACTACATCGACACAGTCATTGATGACGCAATTGACTGGTTTGAAGACTACAAGGATGTAATCGCCCTAGTGTCCAAAGGGAACCACGAAACAAGCTGGGAGAAGTATCACGATACCGATGTATGCTCTCGATTCGTCGCAGGGCTCAAGAGGGCCGGTTCTCGCTGCCTCCTTGGAAAGTATTGGGGATTCATCCAAGCAGCTTTAATCGAGAATCCAAAAAATAGAACGAGTAAAACTATCTTTTTTCATCATGGAGCAGGGGGTGGCGGAGAAATTACACGGGGCCTAATAGATAATTCTAGAACAAGAGGTATGTATATAGCGGATGTATATATCTCAGGACACATTCATAGACGCAATCTTGACGAGAATATCATTTATAGATTAAATAGTTCTGGGACGGTTTGCTCTGAACAGCAACTCTTCCTTCGTAGTTCGACCTACAAAATCGAGGATGACGGATATCACGCCGAAAAGGGGCGTGGTCCTCGTCCTCTGGGTGGATGGTGGCTTGAACTGCGATATATACGAGACAGAGACACAGGAATCGACTGCACTATGAGGGCTTACCAGACATGATCCCACTCATCCTCTTGGCCTTCTTCCAGCAACCGAAAGTGGAATTTCAATCGCCTATCGCTGGGCGTGTTGGCCAGTATGTGGTAATAAAACCAACCCAATTAAATGGCAAAGCGGTAAAATACTTTACCAGTTCGCCGGGATTGGAAGTATTCCCTTCCGATCTTCTAGCCGACAAGACTGCCACTGTAGTCTCAAGCGTATTGCCCGGAAAATACACGCTAATCGCCTATACGGCACTTGGTGACATTCCTTCCGATCCGGCACTAATCGAAGTGATTATTGGCAATCCTAGCCCTAATCCAGTCCCGCCAAATCCTCCTCAACCTCAACCGGAGAATGATCCATTGATGGACTCATTGCTTGCCATCTGGGGAGCTTTGGAGGAGCCAAACAAATTACAGTCCAGAGACAAGTTGGCCCAAATCTATCGCCAATCCGCAGCAGTCTACCGTGATCCGGCTTTTGCCTCCGTTGGACAGGCATTTCAACGCTCCAAGGAGATAAGCCGATCCCTATTGCCAGATTCGGCCTTAAATTCGCTCAGAGTGCGAATTGGCGAGGAGTTGAAGCGAGTAGTGCCAGTTGACCCTTCGATGCCTTTAACGCAAGATTTGAGGGGTTCTGTAGCATCTCAGCTGGATCGTATGGCGAAGCTAGTCGAGTCATTGAGGTAACCACCAATGTCAGATCAATTCTACACGCCGGGATGGACGGACGATCCAGTGGAAGTAGAGGTAATTGCCTCCCAGCAACCATTCCCTGTATTCGGTGATACTCCAGCTGGACAGGCCGATATTTCTCTCCCGCAGACCTGTTACTTCTGGAAGATTCACGAATCTGTCACCGGCAGTCCCATGCCAAATTACAACCAACTTTCCGTAGGCAGTTGTGTTGGATTTGGTGCGGTGGCAGCTATCGAAATGACAATGGTCAATGAAATCTTCAGGAAGGAGCCGGAAGAGTACAAGCCACTTGCTCAGGAAATTACCTATGCCGGATCAAGAATTGAAATTGGCAAAGGACGATTGGGTCGAGGTGACGGTTCGATTGGGGCGTGGGCAGCTGAATTTTCTCTCAAGTATGGATGCCTCGCCAGAGGAGTATATAAACAATATGATTTTTCTAAATATGATCCGGCGAGATGCCGTCAACTGGGACTGACTGGCGTACCAGATGATTTGGAGCCTGATGTCAAGAAGCATCCTGTTAAAGCCATCACGCTCATCAAAAATTGGGAAGATTGCAAGAAAGCACTCAGCCAAGGATACGGGATCAGCGTTGCCAGTTCACAGGGATTTACCATGTCCCGTGACTCTCTAGGACGATGCAAACCAAGTGGACGATGGATGCACCAGATGGCTATTGGTGGCTACACCCTGAATGGGAATGAGATGGGTTGGATTCGCAACTCATGGGGCGCAGATGCTCATACTGGCCCAACTGGCGAGGGAAATCCTCCTCCATGTGGATTCTGGGCTGATGCCGAAGTAATTAACAAAATGTTGAGCCAAGGTGATTCTTGGGCCTTCTCTGGACTGTCAGGTTTCCCGGTCCAGAATGTGATTGATATTGATTGGGGAACCCTGTAAGGAGTTTTACTATGGCACTGCTACCCTACCCAAGCATCTTCCCGCAAGAAGCATTGATGATGATGCTTGACAAGTTCAGGGGAAATGAAGTCAATACCCCCGACCTAATCAATGCTGCGTGGAATGTTGTCGGCTATGGTCTTGGACAGTCTATGGGAGGCGGGAAGATCGTCGCTGGAGATGTTCCAGAGGATGCTTCCGATGCCGACATTATCGCTTCTGTACTCAAGCAGTATGGGAGCTTGGATAACGGTCCAGAGAACACCGTTACCTTTACTTTCATCCCTTGGATGGTAGTCGCCAAGGTTGCAATCAAGCTTATCATCAAGCTGCTTGCATAATGAGCCAAGGGGGAGAGGAGTGATGTGGACTAATCTGCGTTAGATGAGTCCGGGTGGGCTTCGCTCCTCTCTCCCCTTGTATCCTCTATATCCATGTTAAACGATTTGATTAGCTTTGGTCATCAAATCTGGAATGAAATCCAGAGGTCATCCCGTTGGCCATCCGTCAGGGATAAGTTCCTAAAAGGCAAATCCTGTTCAGCCTGCGGAACCAAGAAGAAACTGGAAGCTCACCACATAATTCCATTGGCTCATGGTGGAGAGGAGCTACTAGAATCGAATCTAATAGCTCTCTGCCGTAACTGCCACTATTATCTTGGCCACCTTCAGGACTGGACTAGCTACAACTGCGAAGTAATCAAGGATGCGGAAGAATACAGGATTAAACGGGAAAATCGACCCAAACTATTTCACAATTGACAAATCCTATCAAGCAATTCATTGACCGCATCAACAGTCAAATGACCAATAACATCATTGGTGATTGGCGTTTCATAAGTCAAATGACCATCAGTCCCAATAACTCCAAGATCAAACAATCCTTCCGAACCACCGTAGGAATCCGGTCCACGAATTACTGATGCTCCAAATCCATTTGGAAATTCAAATTTCCACTGGTCGTTCTTCGCAATCTTCACCCAGTTCCTCTTGAATGGATACTTGAAATTAGGATCACTCACAACTATTCTCCTTTAACCGGAAGAGGTCGCCACCATACACCACCTAAAATACCAATCCAGCCATCCATAGTTTTCCACACCGGCAAGCTGGAGATTTTGTGAACACAAAATAGTTTCGCAACACCAAGGAATTGCACCTCAACCCATTGG
>Ga0255193_1000257_pt1 | contig 8769 bp, 10 predicted proteins | sample Miss_Yuk_RepA_8h_FD_189937 | JGI IMG/M metagenome (GOLD analysis project Ga0255193, IMG submission 189937) | Freshwater microbial communities from Mississippi River, Louisiana, United States - Miss_Yuk_RepA_8h | ecosystem: Environmental > Aquatic > Freshwater > River | place: USA: Louisiana...
TCTTTGTATTAGACGGGTAAGTTAGGTGAATCATGGTTGCCCTAGAAACTGAAAATGTAATTACTGATGCCGAGATCAGCGCTTTGGTCGATACGTTGCTCGAAAAATATCCGCCAAATAAAACGAAAGCCATCGAGTTTTTGGGTGCGCAGTTCGATGCTGGTTTGGCATGGGTGCATTTTGAGGTTGGTAACGGTGGTTTAGGGGCGTCGCCTAAATATCAGAAGATTGTTAATGAAGCAATTGCGGCGGCGAACGGACCATCAAGTTATGCACGCAATCCAATCGGATACGGAATGTGTGCACCGACGATCATTCAGTGGGGCACCGACGCGCAGAAAAAGAAATATCTGCGATCACTTTTCACAGGCGAAGAAATTTGGTGTCAGCTATTTTCCGAGCCGGGCTCTGGCTCTGACTTCGCAGGATTGTCGGCAAAGGGTGTGCGAGATGGCGAAGAGTGGATCATTAACGGACAAAAAGTTTGGACAACTCTCGCGCATCTCTCCAAGTACGGACTGTTGGTTGTGCGCACAGACCCCCAGGCAGTCAAACACGCTGGTCTTACAGCCGTCATAGTCGACATGAAGGCGCCTGGAGTAGAAGTGCGACCATTGCGTCAGATGACCGGCGAAGCCGAATTTAACGAGGTTTATTTCACTGATGTTCGAGTGCCAGTCGCCGAAACTTTGGGTGGCACGGGTGATGGTTGGCGTGTGAGTTTGACGACTCTGATGAACGAGCGAGTTGCAATCGGAGGAGCAATTCCGCGCAAAGCCACTGGTCCGATTCGAGAAGCTTTAAAAATTTGGGAGTCTCTGTCACCTGAAATGCAATCGTCAGCAACCAAAGATGAATTGATGAAACTATGGATCAAAGCCGAGGTTTTGCGTTTGACAAACATTCGCGCAGGTCAGAACCGTCGCATGGGCACCCCCGGCCCTGAAGGTTCTATCGGCAAGGTTGCGAGTGCCGAGTTAAACAAAGACACTTACGAGTTTTGTGTCGGTCTGCTCGGTGCAAACGGAATGCTTTATGGCAGCTACGAAATGGTTCGTCCAGAGACGGCGATGAGTTTTGATTCTGTGCCGAAGGCATTTTTGCGCAGTCGTGCAAACAGCATTGAAGGCGGCACGACAGAAGTGATGAAGAACATTCTCGGTGAACGAATTCTTGGGTTACCAGGCGATGTTCGCGTCGATCGTGACAAGCCCTGGCACGAAGTACCGCGCAACTAGCAACAATTTTAGTTGCGCCTCTCAGCGAGCTTCGCCGCGCAACTAGCAACAATTTTAGTTGCGCCTCTCAGCGAGCTTCGCCGCGCAACTAATTCTTAACTAACTTGCCAAAAGTGCAAGAACGGTGCTTGCCGCAAGTTTGCGATCGTCAACAATTTTTCTGCCCGTAAGTTCGCCGCCAAGCATCACCGTAGTTACGGTTTCAATTGCGATCTGCAATTGCCGAATATGACGTGGTGGAGGAAAGTACTCGTCTTCTTGAGCAATTTTTATCTCTTCGACGCCTTGAGAGGGTGCTAGCTGGTCAATAATTTGGGTGACTAGTTCTTCTGGGGCAGAAGCGCCAGCAGTGATGCCGACTACGCCAGTCAGCGACTTTGGCAATTCGGAGACATCGTTGACGCGATAGACGTTTTCGCACCCGACTTCGCGAGCAAGTTTCTCTAGTGCCCGCGTGTTCGATGAATTATCAGAGCCAATCACAATGATCGCATCACACTGTTCTGCAATTTTCATCAATGCACCTTGACGATTAGTTGTTGCAAAGCACAAGTCGCTTTTACCTGGCGACCAAACTTCCGGAAATTTTACTTTCACTGCCTCGGCGACATCTTTCCAATCGCGATGTGAGAGCGTTGTCTGAGCCAAAATTGCTACAGGCTCATCAAATCTTGGCAGCGCATCAACCTCGGCAAGTGTTTCGACGCGCGTGATCGAATCTGGTGCGACCGCCATCGTCCCGACTGCTTCTTCATGCCCATCGTGGCCGATGTAGACAATGTGGAAACCTTTCGATGCACGCGTCTTGACTTCATGGTGCACTTTGGTTACTAGCGGGCACACCGAATCGACGACGTAACTTCCTTTAGCAATCGCTTGCTGCACGACTTGAGGGGCAGAACCATGCGCCGAGAGCATTATTGGTTTGCCAAGTGGTATCTCACTCAAGTCGTCGACAAAGATCACGCCAAGTTTCTTGAACCGATCGACCACGATTTTGTTGTGAACGATCTCGTGATAGCAGTACACGGGAGCATCGAATGTACGAACCATCCACGCAAGAGCCTTAATCGCCATTTCAACGCCTGCACAAAAACCGCGAGGTGATGCGAGAATAATTTTTTCGATCTTATTCACCGCTTCGAAGATTACCTTGAAGTGGCAAAGGTAAACTGATAAGTGTGACATCGAACCTTGCAACTGTTGTCATCATCGGTCGGCCAAATGTTGGCAAGAGCACATTGTTCAATCGATTTATGGGTTCTCAGGTTGCAATTGTGCAAGACCAACCAGGCGTTACGCGCGATCGCTTTGAACGCCAAGTCGAGTGGCAAGGTCGCCATTTCAATGTCGTTGATACTGGCGGTTGGATGCCAGGTGGCTCTGAACTCGACAGCAAAGTAAGCCGTCAGGTTGAGGCGGCAGTAAAAGAGGCTGACCTCGTCTTGTTTGTGGTTGATTCAACTGCAGGTGTACTCGATGATGATCAAGCAATTGCAAAATGGCTACGCACAAGCGGCAAAGAAGTTCTTGTTGTATCGAACAAAGTAGATACCGACAAACGTGAATTTGATAAATGGGAGTTCTTGTCGCTGGGTCTAGGCGATCCGTACCCAGTTTCAGCGCTTCATGGGCGCAAGGCTGGCGATGTGCTTGACGAGATCTTGGCGCGGCTCCCTCGTCGCGAAGGTGACGACCAAGAAGTCATTAAGGCTGATCGCAACGACGCCAACCGCACACCCGGCATTCCACGCGTGTCAATCGTCGGTCGACCCAACGTTGGCAAGAGCACTCTATTTAATCGACTCGTAGGTCAAGACCGTTCGGTTGTGCACGATATGCCAGGAACGACTCGCGATTCGATCGATACGGTCGTGCAAACACCAGACGGTCCGATCACTTTCGTCGACACTGCAGGTATGCGTCGTCGCAGTCGAGTAGATGAATCGACAGAGTATTACTCGTTCGTGCGCGCTCTTCGTGCGGTAGATGAGTCTGACATCGCCCTGCTCGTGATTGATGCAACTGAAGGCATCACTAGTCAAGATCAGAGACTCGCCGAACGCATCGATGCATCGGGCAGCCCCGTTGTTGTCGTTCTCAACAAATGGGAAATTCTCAACGCAGATCAGCGAGATGAGATCGACATTGAAATTGGCCGAAAACTATTTTTCGTTGGTGATGCGCCTGTCCTTAAAATGAGTGCGCTGACAGGCAAAGGAGTGCAAAAACTTCTTCCCGTCTTGAAAGATTCAATCGAGCAATATCACCGTCGAGTGCCAACCCGAGATGTGAACCGAGTCATCGCTCGCGCTCAGCAGCAACAGCCTGCACCAAGCGGCGGGCGAGTGCTTTATGCACTTCAGGGTGCATCAGATCCGCCAACATTTACTTTGTTTGTTAACAAAGAGTTGCCGCAAACCTATTTGCGTTATCTTGAGCGTTCAATCCGTGAAGGTTTCGAGTTTGGTTCGGTGCCGATCAAAATTCGCGTGCGAAAGCGGGCTGAGTAAAAAGCCATGCCTTGGTGTCAAGAGTGCGCCAAATATTTCGTACCAAATGCTCTAACTCTCGAGGGCAAATGTCCAAAGTGCGGACGAGAAATCGCAGAGTTCACAATCAACGGAAAACCTTTAGCTCAGCCGGTCACCCACAAGACGCTTGACCTCAAAGGTCTTGCTAAATCAAACGGTGAAGACGAGAAGGTTCCGTGGCATTTCAAGTTGCTTGTCGCGCTTTTGGTCGGTTATTTGGCGTGGCGAGTTGTGTCGCTGTTTATCTGAGATACCTTGACAGTCGTTGAAATTTGAAATGCGGGCTGTGGCGCAGCTTGGTTAGCGTGCTTGTCTGGGGGACAAGAGGTCGTGGGTTCAAATCCCGCCAGCCCGACAACTATTACTATTTGTCTAGTATTTGATCAGCAAAAGTCAAAGAACTCGGGGGCAATGTGAAATTAGCGAATCGTTTAGATCGACTTGGTACTGAAACAGCCTTCGCAGTTGCGGCTACCGCGGCCGACTGGTTATCAAAAGGTAATGAAGTGTTTCCGTTTCACCTCGGAGACCTAAATCTTCCTACGCCTGCAAACATTTCTGCAGCGATGCAGCGAGCAGTAGCAGAGGGTAAAACTGGATATTGTCCCAATGCAGGCATTGCACCATTGAGACTTGCTCTTGCCGAGAGCCTTGGCAAGCAACGCAATGTTGTGTTTGCTCCAGAGAACATCGCAGTGCAGCCTGGCGGCAAACCAGTTATCGGAAAATTCTTGCGTGCGGTGATGAATCCTGGAGATGAAGTTTTGTATCCGAACCCCGGGTTTCCTATTTACGAGAGCCAAATCGAATTTAATGACGGCATTGCTGTGCCGTATCGATATCTCGATACCCAGAACGGCTTTCAAATTGATTTGGATTATCTGAAGTCGAAGATAAACAACAAGACGAAGGCACTGATTCTTAACGACCAGCAAAATCCGCTAGCTGCTGAAATGACTGACGCCGAGCGCCAAGCTCTGGCTGACTTGGCAAACAAACACAACTTGTGGGTGCTGTCAGACGAGGCGTATTTCGACATTCGCTATGCAGGTGAAAGTAAGAGCATCATCTCTTTGGCTGGCATGCAAGATCGAACTGTCATTTTGTACACGTTTTCGAAGAAGTTTGCGATGACCGGTTGGCGACTTGGTGCAGCAATCGGACCGCGCGAAATCGTCGACCGCATCTCGAAACTAAACACAAACGAAGAGAGTTGTACTGCGCAATTCGTTCAATGGGCTGGTGTTGAGGCAATTAATGGTGATCAGTCAGGCGCGAATGATTTAGTTCGAGTTCTCAAGTCGCGTAGAGATGCGACCATTGCTGGCATCAACAAAGTTCCGGGCATGAGAGTGCACACACCGAATAGCGCGTTCTATGTATTCCCCGAAGTTTCAGAAACAATGTCTCGTACTGGGCACACAGATGTTGGCGAGTTTGCACTTGACGCGCTTCACAACTCGGGCATGTCGTTTTGTACTCGCAGACATTTTGGTCGTCCGGCAGCAGACGAAAAAGGAAACTACATCCGACTGGCTTACAGCGGCATCGACAACGAGAAGATCGAAAAGGGTCTGTCAAAACTGGCTGCTTGGGTCTCATCGAAGTGAGCAAGATTGTCGTCACCGGCAAAATACCGAATGCCGGACTAGAGGTTTTGCACAAAGCCGGTTTTAAACCTCAGGCATGGTCTCAAGACACGGCGATGACCCGCCAAGAATTGCTTAAGCAAGTTCAGGGTGCCGATATTCTCGTGACTTTACTGACCGAAAAAGTCGACAACGAGCTACTTGATGCGGCCGGTTCACAACTAAAGGCTGTCTGCAACGTCGCAGTCGGTTACAACAACATTGATGTGGCGGCTTGCAAAACTCGAGGAGTCACGGTTACGAATACCCCCGGAGTTTTGACAGATGCAACCGCAGATATTGCATTGGCATTGATCTTGATGGTGACAAGACGTTTGGCTGAAGGCGAGCGAGTTATCAGGTCAAAAACCCCTTGGCAATGGGGCATGCATTACATGCTCGGCACAGGTGTAACAAATCGTGTTTTAGGTGTTGTAGGCATGGGCGCAATCGGCATCGCAACGGCACGTCGAGCCAAAGCCTGCGGAATGTCTGTGATCTACTACTCGAGAAGTGAAATTGATTCAAAAATTGCAAATGAACTCGGTGCAAAAAAGGTATCGCTTGACGAACTTTTGTCAGACAGTGACGTGGTTTCGATTCACTGCCCGTCAAATGAGAGCACTCACCATTTAATTGGTGCATCTCAATTTAAGAAGATGAAACCGACGGCGTTCTTAATCAATACGGCACGGGGGCCAATTGTTGACGAACAAGCTCTAGTCGACGCTTTGAAAGCAAGAGAAATTGCTGGCGCCGGACTTGATGTGTTTGAGTTTGAGCCCAAAATCAACGAAGGTCTGTTAGATCGCGATGATGTCGTGCTGATTCCGCACTTGGGTTCTGCGACAACTGAAACTCGAGATGCAATGGCGATGCTCGCAGCGAACAACGCAGTCGCCATCGCTAACGGCAAGTCGCCGTTGACTCCAGTCGGTTAGAAAATTAACTAATGCGCGGTCTTGGCACCATAATCAATACTCTCACCGTTTTAGGTGGCGGAGTCTTAGGTTTGCTGATTGGCGACAAAATACCCGAACGAATTCGAGTAATAATCGTTCAAGTAATTGGCCTCACAACTTTGGCTATTGGTTTACGAGATGTAATCGATACTGACAACATCGTGTTTCCGCTAGTCGGCATGGTGCTTGGTGGCATAGTTGGCGAACTTCTGCGACTTGAAGACCGTCTCGCAAATATTGGCGAGTTTCTGCGTCGAAAGTTCGCAAAAGAGGCCGCCGAGAGTTCGTTTGTGAACGGCTTTGTAACAGCGACACTTCTGTTTTGCGTTGGACCGTTAACTATTTTGGGCGCGATTGAAGATGCAAGTGGTAAGACACCTCAGCTCTACATCATCAAAGGCACGCTTGACGGCTTCATGACCATCATTTTCGCGGCGCTCTATGGTGTGGGCGCAATTTTCAGCAGTATCAGCGTTTTCGTTGTCCAGGGCTCGTTGACAGCTTTTGGTACAACTCTTGACTCGTTACTCACAGATCGAATGCGACTTGAACTATTTAGCGCAGGCGGTTTAGCGGTCATTGCTATCGGCATCAACTTGCTCGAAATCAAGAAGATTCGACTCGGTTCATTACTGCCAGGCTTGATAATTACACCGATTTTGGTTTGGATCTTTGCAACCCCGAACGGTCTCATTCAATAACAAGCACATGTGCGGACGTTTCAATTCGATAGCAAGTGGCAAGGACTTCGCAAAAACGTATGGTGCCGAGTTCGGTGGAATCGAACTGCAGCCGAATCACAATGTTGCACCAACCTCCAAGATTTATGTGTTAACTCAAGATGACTCGCACAAAGTCGTCAGCACTATGACTTGGGGTCTCGTACCAAGTTGGTCGAAAGATAAGACTCGATCAGCAAGCATGATCAATGCGCGCAGTGAAACGCTTGCAGAAAAACCAAGCTTCAGAAATCTGCTTACCAAGAATCGCTGTGTGATACCGATTCAAGGTTTCTACGAATGGCAGGTTTTGCCTAGTGAAACTAAAAAACCGAAGAAGCAGGCTCACTATATTTCGCGAAGCGACGGTCAAGTGATGACACTTGCAGGTCTGTGGACGACTTGGAAAGACACAGATAACTCGTTGCTTCAAACTTGCACGATCATCACAATTGAGGCAACGAATAAACTCGCAGAGATACATCACCGAATGCCGGTGGTTCTTGAGCGCGAAACAATCGATGAGTGGCTGACGGTAAATGCGCCGATGCCGGTTAATTTATTGCGTGTTGCTTCAGATGAAATTGTTTCGAGTGAGCCTACGAGTCGATTAGAGCGAGCTGGACGTGCCAGTCGTGGCAGCAGCACCAGCGATATCGGCGCGTCGCAACTCGACAATGATGCGATCGGCCGCTTGTTCTAATTCTTTCCGATCAACATTTGTACGCGCATTGGCGAACTCGAGGTCGGCCATTGAGTTACTCGGAATCACATGCAAGTGACAGTGTGGTATCTCGTAACCTGCGATAACCAGCGCTATGCGCTCACAATCAAAGGCACGCTTGGCTGCTTGACCGATGATTTTTGCCACGTTAAATAGGTGTTCATTCAACGCTTGCGGTAGATCTGTCCATTGATCAACTTCTTTAATCGGCACCACAAGTAAATGACCAGTGGTGATTGGACTAATGGTCATAAACGCAACGCAGAGCTCATCTCGATAGACAAATGTGCCCGGAATTTCTCCATTAATAATCTTCGTAAAAAGCGTCGAAGCCACAGAATCAGCGTAGGGGATTGTCCGACTTGTACGCTCGGCATATGTCGTCAAACAGGGTTATGACCGCACCGAACCTGATAACTCTGATCCGGCTTTTCTGTTTGCCATTGTTTTTGTGGCTGCTGTTCGAAGTAGATGACAAGGGTGGAGCAGCATGGCTGCTGGGTGCGCTCGGCGCAACGGACTGGGTTGACGGTTGGGTTGCACGTAGGTTCAACCAGCAGAGTTCGTTCGGCGCCGTGTTCGACCCAACGGTTGACAGAGGCATGTTCATTGTCGCTGTTTTTGCAATCGTGATCGATCAATCGATGCCACTTTGGTTTGCGATCGCCGTTTTGGCGCGTGAGATTTCTGTGGCTGTAGTTATGGTTACTGCAACTGCTTTTGGCATGCAACGCTTCTCGGTCAGCATTTGGGGTAAGCGGTATACGTTCTTGCTGATGTTTGCCGTTCCGTTGATGTTGTTGGCTGCTGACGACGGCAGGGGAGCAAATTTGGTAATGATTTTGGCGTGGCTCTTTGCCATCCCAGGCATCATTCTCTCCTACACGACTGCATTTGCGTACATTCCAGAGATTCGTCGCAATCTTCATGCTGGCAGACAGTCGAGGCGAGGCTAACTTTAAGT